>OMGR01000059.1_pt1 | contig 93977 bp, 73 predicted proteins | sample 1646061 | NCBI WGS metagenome assembly OMGR01 (sample SAMN05578583, study PRJEB25193) | human gut metagenome | biome: Human Microbiome; feature: human-associated habitat; material: feces | host: Homo sapiens | place: USA:Birmingham | reverse complement strand
AACATTTATGATAAAATTAATATAGATATATAAAAAAAGCGCAGAACAAAATGTTCTGCGCTTTTTGATTTTTTATACTTAACCTTCGGTAAGAAGTACCGAAGGCAAATAAATTACAATTTCGGACCAGCAGCAACCAAAGCCTTACCAGCTTCGTTACCAGTGAACTTAGCGAAGTTCTTCTGGAAACGTGCAGCCAAATCTTTCGCTTTTTCATCCCACTGTGCAGGATCAGCGTAAGTGTCACGAGGATCAAGGATCTTCGGATCAACACCCGGCAATTCTGTAGGAACAGTAAAATCGAAATAAGGAATAGTCTTTGTCGGAGCTTTGTCGATAGAACCATCCAGGATAGCATCGATGATACCTCTTGTATCTTTGATAGAGATACGTTTGCCGCTACCGTTCCAACCTGTGTTAACCAGATAAGCCTTAGCACCAGTCATTTCCATTTTCTTAACCAGTTCCTGACCGTATTTAGTCGGGTGCAATGACAAGAATGCTGCACCGAAACAAGCTGAGAATGTAGGAGTCGGTTCAGTGATACCACGTTCTGTACCAGCCAATTTAGCTGTGAAACCAGAAAGGAAGTAGTACTGAGTCTGTTCCGGAGTCAGGATAGATACCGGAGGCAATACACCGAATGCATCAGCAGACAGGAAGATAACCTGTTTTGCGTGCGGGCCTTTAGAAACCGGCTTAACGATGTTTTCGATATGATAGATAGGATAAGAAACACGTGTGTTTTCTGTAACAGACTTGTCAGAGAAGTCGATAGCGCCGTTAGCGTCTACTGTACAGTTTTCCAACAGAGCGTCACGTTTGATAGCGTTCCAGATATCCGGTTCGTTTTCCTGGCTCAAGTTGATAGTCTTAGCATAGCAACCTCCTTCAAAGTTGAATACACCGTCGTTATCCCATCCGTGTTCGTCATCACCGATCAACAGACGTTTCGGGTCAGTTGACAATGTAGTTTTACCTGTACCTGACAAACCGAAGAAGATAGCTGAGCTCTTGCCTTCTTTATCTGTGTTAGCAGAACAGTGCATAGAAGCCATACCCTGCAGAGGCAACAGATAGTTCATGTAAGAGAACATACCTTTCTTCATTTCACCACCGTACCAAGTATTCAGGATAACCTGGATCTTTTCAGTCAGGTTGAATACAACAGCAGTTTCAGAGTTCAAGCCAAGTTCTTTATAGTTTTCAACTTTAGCTTTAGAAGCATTCATGATAACGAAATCAGGTTCACCGAAGTTAGCCAGTTCTTCAGCTGAAGGACGGATGAACATGTTTGTTACGAAATGAGCCTGCCATGCTACTTCCATGATGAAACGCAGTTTCAGACGGCTGTTTTCGTTAGCACCGCAGAATGCGTCAACTACGAACAATCTCTTGTTAGAAAGTTCTTTTGTTGCTAATTCTTTACAAGCCTTCCAGCATTTTTCGTCTACTGGTTTGTTATCATTTTTATATTCTTCAGATGTCCACCATACAGTGTTTTCGCTGGTAGCATCCTTAACAAAGAATTTATCTTTAGGAGAACGTCCTGTATAAACGCCAGTCATAACGTTTACAGCACCCATGTCAGTTACCTGACCTTTTTCGAAACCTTCCAGACCTGGTTTTGTTTCTTCTGCGAACAGAACTTCATAAGACGGATTGTGTACAATTTCTGTCACACCTGTGATTCCGTACTTGCTTAAATCTAAATTAGCCATTCTTGATAATAATTTAAATGATTGACTTTATATAACTTTTCTCTCTCTCGAAATTAAAAAATAATAGAACTAATACCTGTTTGTAACCTGCTGTTACCCCGCCTTGTTAAGACCGGTACAAAAGTAATATTTTTTTTTATAGCTGATACTCTATTAAGGAAATTTTTCAGTAATAATTGCTCTTTTCCATGCAATTAACAATCAGGGTAGTCTATTTGTCAACTACACTTTACAATCTGCGACAGAAGTGTCAACCAAAGTAGTCACTTGGAAAAAAGTGAATATATTTACAGAAAAAGATGAGTAGTTTTTCCCAATCTTTGTGTTCTGATTCTGAACAAGGTCTAACCACGTAGCATTCTTATGAGAAAAAACACTGAGTCAACCCCCGTGACTGCAAAAGAAAGATACTCAGATCAGATAATCTGGGAGAATTTTCTTTGTGGAGATGATGAAGCTTATACATATATTTATAGAGAGTACTCGCAGGCATTATATGCTTATGGCATGCATTTTACCTCTGATAAAGGGCTGGTAGAAGATTGTATACAGGATGTGTTCGTAAAGATATTTCAGAACCGCAAACATCTCCAGTCTACGGACAATATCAAACTATACCTTTTCATATCCTTGAAAAACAAGCTATTCAACATATTCAGAAAAGATATAAAATACAGTCAGATCGATTCGCTGGAACCTGTTTTTGCAGCAGAATATACGATTGAGGATGAGATTATCGAAAATGAAAAAGAACAATTCCTGAATGAGAAAATGATCCGGATGCTCGAGGTTTTATCGCCACGCCAGAAGGAAATCATCTATTATCGTTTTGTAGAAGGATTATCTTATGAAGAGATTTGCCAGATCATGGATATGAATTACCAATCTACCCAGAATCTGATACAAAGGTCTTTAAAAAAGCTGCGTACCACTTTCTCACGGGCAGAAATGCAATTTGTCCTGTTCCTTCTTATCAGTATATAACTTACAATTGCCTATAAAACAATCCATCAGTAATCTGTCGTTTGTTTTATAAGCAATTGCGTGGTTCTCAATCGATAACTTTTATACGGATATATCTGAACCTGACTACCGAGTCGTGTCCCAGGAAAGCGATGTGACCACATGAATTACGCAATCCGGACTGTACCTTATCATACGGAATATCCTTAATCACTTTCTTGATATTCGTATCGAGAATGACCGTCCCATTCAAAATGATCTTAATATTGGCTCCCCGGGCTATCACTTCCTGTTGATTCCATTCACCCACCGGTTTTAAATACCCGCGCTTGGCCGGAGCATAATTATATAAACCTCCGTGATACTGGTAGGGCTTCAGATCCGTATATTGAGGATCGTCATTATCCAGGATCTGAAGTTCCATACCCAAATAACCTTCCGGAACTATGATGTGCCGAAGCCCCAATCCGTTATTTGCTCCGGGTGTCAGTTGAAATTCAAATTTCAATACGAAGTTACAGTAACTATCCTCAGAATAAAGATTACCGAATCCCGAGGCTTTTTTAGCAATACAACCGTTTTCCAATATATACTCATCGGAGTTGTTAATCCACCCATCCAGAGTAGTTCCGTCAAACAACAACCGGTAACCATCTTTCTTCTCCTGCTCCGATAACCGGTATGGAACAACTGTTTCCGCTGTCGATGGAAGAACCGGATTCGATGCGAACAAAGGACAACTTATTAGCAACAACAAGACTGCATATCCTATAATTTTCATAGATAAATTTCCTTTTAAAGTTTATTTTTTTCTTTCTTTCAGATTCTCAGCATCCCAATAAACAGCCTCTCCCCGTTCATAACTTTCATAACTCAACAAGGCCGGAGCAGCGGATCTTACAGAAAACATGACATCACAAACAAGCGGGGTTTTATTACGGATACCCGTAAAAAAGTTTTCAAAATGATCATAATGCCCACCCTTATAGTCCGATGAAGCAATGAATTCTATCTCCTTTTCCGATTTGACAACCGGCGTATCAATCCCCTGTCCTATCGGCTCCAATGCTTGCAAGAAGGCCGTATCAGCCTTATGCAACGTTTTTAAAGTGACCTTATCCCATGCCACATCGAGAGTTCCTTCCGAACCGACAATACGAAAGTCCATACTTCCCCATTTACGGGAAACACCGTCGACATAGTTTGCACCCAACTGTACGGTGAATGCTCCCAGATCCTCTCTGTCCGGATAATCCAGATAAGCAAGCATCACATCAGGAGTATCCCGGTATCCGTCTGTATAATGCCGGATACCACCTGTCGTATAAACTTTTTCCGGACCAATAGCATCAGTTATATAGTGAAGGCTTGCCAGCACATGCACGAACAGATCTCCGGCAATGCCGGTTCCGTAATCTTTCCAGTTCCTCCAATAAAAGAAACGTTGGGGATCGAATTTATGCTTAGGTGCATTTCCTAAGAACCGTTTCCACCAGATTGTTTTTTCAGAAGCATTATCAGCTACCGGATAATATCCCAATGTTCCCGGAGCACCCGTAAACTGCCCGTCTATAAAATTGACTTTGCCGATAGCCCCGGATCGCAACAGTTGCCGGGCTTTTCTATTCCCTAAAGAAGCCATACCCTGACTCCCGGCCTGAAAATACATACCGCTTACCCGTTGCGCATCGATCAGTTTTTCCGCCTCACTGATTTTATGGATAACCGGTTTTTCACAATATACATGCTTACCAGCTTTCATGGCAGCAATGGCAATGGGTTGATGCCAATGGTCGGGAGTTCCGATCAGTACGGCATCGACATCACTACGTTTCAGAATATCATTATAATCTTTTGTTGTGAAAATATGATCTCCCCACTGTTTTTTAGCATCCTCCAAACGCGTTTCATAAACATCACATACAGCTGTGATCTTTACCCCCGGTACCCGCAAAGCACAATTCGCATCAGCAGTCCCCATTCCGCCTTTACCGATTAAAGCAATGCGTATCTCTCGGGAACCGACAGATTCCCCATTTCCAATCACTCCGGAAGAGTTTCCCTCCGCCAGGAGTTGGGGAGCTGAAGGTAATAATATACCTCCAGCCATCATTTGTTTAATAAAAGTTCTTCTATTTGACATAACATCTGTTATTAAATACCCCAACCATTAATCTCTGCAACCTGGCAAACCGCACCACTTGCTTTACCCAATGCCGGATCTGCATATTCAAATGCATCCGTAATAACAAAACGGATATAATTGGCTTGTTGCATTGAGAAATCCAGTTCCATTGAACGATTCTCCAGATTACTTTTGCGGCTCCAATCTACAATTTTTGTCCAAGTCTCACCATCTGTGCTAACTTCAAAATAGCCTGATTTGATATTTCCCAGTGATTCATCTTCCGGCAACTGGAATCCCAAACGATATAAACTACAACTCTCCTGCAAGTTTATAGTGACAAAATAAGGAAATTCTATCGGCTTGATAGCCCTTGTACACCAATAAGTGTTATTATTATTATCCAGTAGATTATCCGGTATATCCATCGACGAAGCGTTCTCGACTTCATCCGCAATAATAGAATTACACTCTTCTATCGTCCAGTCGGTTTTCTCCATAACCGGGGGCTGGATAGAGATCGGATAGATTGTAACATCCGCCTCCGGATCGATTCCGTACTTTGAGACAGAAGCTATTTTGAGAGGAAGGGCATAGTACCCGAAAGCATAATTATTTTCATCTACTTTAAATGCTTTCTCCTCCAAAGTGATCTTTAGATATTCATAATCCCGGTTCTTTTTCAGGATACAAGTCGAACGATCTATCGTAAATGCACCTTCCGGCAGTAATTTATATTTTCGGGCACCTGCACTCAGGGAACCGTTATATTCATCCAGTGCAGCTGAATTGACCTCGACATCATAAGAAATATCCCAGTCATTATAATAATTGACCTGTACCTTAGGATAAATGACCAGAACATCATCGTCATCCGTTTTTATGCTGAACTCAGATCCCGTCCTGTATATACCCGGAGTTTCGAAACCGATATAAGGCTGATAAACAGAAGGCTTGATCAGAATCTGCGCCTTATCTTCCTCTGCGATCCGAATATCCGCGTTATCGGTCACCAACAAACAGGGCAGTACATATTGCAAACCATCGTTGCCCAGATCTGTCAGGGATGCGGGATCAAAATCAATCAGAAAGAACTTTCTGTAATCATCTTCCGTAAAAGATAAACTCCCCTCTTTCAGCGAATAACAATTATCCGGCATCAGTTTATAATCGGTACCGTTCGTTTCGTTATAAGCAGCCAAAATGGATTCATCCACCGACAGGCGGACGGTTGCGGAATGATTTCCTTTACCACTCTTTATCACAGGCAGTTCATAGGTAAAAGTACCCCAATTAAAGACCTTAGCTTCCAGCAGCCCTGATTTTTGCAGATAAAGCTGATCATCCAATTCATCCGCATCCCTGTATTCGTCACATGAAACAAACCACAACGAGAATACCGATAAGGCCATCAGAAATATATTATATTTGAATTTCATATTCTTCATTTTTTATTACCAACCATAATTTTGTGTCAAATTCTGCATTTCATTCAATTGCTCCTGAGGAATAGGGAACAGATAATTTTTGTCTGTGAATACCCTGTCTCCTGAAGCCCAGATAGACGTTGTCCTGTGCCATGAGTCTTCATAATTTTTCGCAGCGACATTCCTTGTCCATACTTTTCCGTTCAGAACATCTTTAGCGGTCATCCATCGGCGAAGATCCGGTAGCCGGAGTGTCTCGAATGCCAATTCGACCATACGTTCTTTCTGTATAAGCTCACGAAGTAAGTTTTTATTTCCTTTGACTTCCGGATAAGCATCCTCTAGTTTATTCAAACCGGAACGTTCACGGACCAGGTTGATATACTTCAAAGCTTCGGCCTCATCCCGGTTCGGTTTTTCGTTACAGGCTTCCGCATAGTTCAGATAAATCTCACCTAAACGAAAGATCGGAGCGACCAATTGCCCCCAGTTACCCTGGTCCGTATTCAAAGTCGGGTCGGTCATTCTGCGCCAGGAATATCCGACCTTTACACAGTCGCCACTACCTGAATAGGAAGAAGTACCTCCATCAAAGAATGTAACAGCCTCTTTTCTCATCGCCGGATTCAGCCACGGGAATCCATTCGCTAAAACAGAAGCATAAAAACGAGCGTCACGCCCGACACAACTGTTATGTGCTTTTACAAGCAGGAAAGTATCCAACGGATGTTTATAACTATCTTTAAAACCATCTTCCACATAACCGGATTTCGAGTCTATAACCGGAGAACCATCCGCATTATATCCCGTGACAGGGAAGCGCCCTGAAGCAGCCATAGGATAAGTATCGACCAAACGGATAGAAGGGCAATATCCACCATAACCGGTCTTACAGAACTGGGGAGGATTACAACGAACAACAATGAACATTCCATCAGTTTGCCATTGTCCCCAAATAAGTTCTTTATTCCATTTTTCCAATGTTATCGCCATATACGAACGGATTGCCCGTTTGAACGGATCTGTTTCTGTCGTATTCCGTACCAGATCATAAATTCCCAGATCGATGACAGCCTTAGCAGCATCAGCCGCCTTTTGCCACTTTTCAAGGTCCGGTGACTGCGGGAATAATAATTCTCCGTCTTTATTCTGCATTCCCTTATACAGAGAACAGCCATTGAACAGCGGACTTGCCATATACAACAGGAAACGGGCCTTAGCAGCCAACACAACTCCTTTCGTTACACGCCCGTACCAACTGAGATCCGTAATCTGTAAAGGTAAAATCTCTGCGGCCTTATCATATTCTTCCAGCACAAACTGCACATTTGCTTCCAGCGGATGGCGATCAACATCTTCCGCATGAATACTGGAATCAGAATCCTGGTCTCCCCAAACATAAACCGGTCCGTACCGATCTATTAAGAGTGTATAGAAATAAGCTCTCAAAAAACGAGCCTCCGCCTTCATTATATCTTTTTCCTTCTGGGTCAATTCCACACACTCATCTACGTGGTTCATAAATACGGTAGCCTGATTAATAGCCTGATACATATTTTTCCAGATCGCATAGGAGGTAGTCGTGACACTCCATGTCCCATTCAAAAAACTATGATACCCCAATCCGGACATCCAGGAAAACAGAGCTTCATCACTCATAGGGATATTGGCACCGACAGCATTTTCATGCCAATTATATGTCTGGGGAACAAAGCCATACACTTGTGCCAGATATTGTTCGGTTGTGGAACGTTTATTGAATACTTCCTCCAGTTTAATCTGATTATCCAATTCTACATCCAGAAAACCGTCACAACCGGTAAACAACATGCCGATCATGCATAACAGACTGATTACTGTATATCTATGCTTATATTTTTTCATATGCTTAATAATTAAAAGTTAACATTCATTCCTATGGCAGCCGTACGCATTTGGGGATATAGTCCTCCGGTTCCGGTATTCAGTTCCGGATCCCATAATTTAAATCCGCTAAACGTCAGAAGATTGACACCCTGTATATAAAAACGTATCGTCGAAAGACCTATCTTTTGTATCAATTCTTTAGGTAATGAATATCCTATCTCCGCATTTTTCAAACGGATATAGCTCATATCGCGCCACCAAAAAGAAGACTGTTGCTTATTATTGTCAAAGGCCGACATCCACATACGGGGATATTTCGCATTCGGATCCGGATTCCATTCAGTCCAACGGTTCTCTGCTACCTCTTCATAGAAGTTTCCAAGAGACAGAATACTGCCGTCACTACCGTACACCTGGCTTCCTCCGATCATACGCCCTACATGGGCAGCTCCCTGAAAGAATACGGATAAATCAAAACGTCTCCATCGCAGGCTCACACCGAAACCATAGTTGATCTCAGGGATTGTCGTATATCCCATCGGAACCCGGTCGTTTGAGTCGATAATCCCGTTCCCGTCTATATCCCGGTATTTGATATCTCCCGGACGTACCGGACCGAAGGTTTGTGTCGGACTGTTCGCTATATCTTTCTCCGACTCAAACAAACCAATAGCAACCAGCCCCCTATGTTGATCCATCGGAAAACCTACATCATTCAAATAAGGCCATTGCTGACTCGGTTTATCATCATACAATACTTTATTACGGTTAAAGGTAAAGTTTCCACGCCCGGATATATATAACTCATCATTTACCTGTTGTTCATATTCCAGCGTCATATCTATCCCCTGATTCTGCATCTTACCTAAATTCACATACTGCGTCACGTTAATACCGACTACCGAAGGAATACTTTGTTGCTGAATATAAATACCTTCGCGTTTTTCTTTAAAATAATCGGCACTCAGTTTAATACGATGGAACAGTCCCAATTCAAAACCGACATCCGTCTTCTTGGCAGTTTCCCAGGACACATTCGGGTTACCGGGATGTCCGGTTGCGATACCTCCGATCCACTTTGCCTGATCACGCCCGAAATTCCAACCTCCCGTATACTGCATCTCGGTATTATACGCAAAACGACGATCACCGCCGATCTTATCATTTCCTATCTCTCCATAAGAACCCTTAATCTTCAATAAGGAGACCACAGATGACAGGGGGTTCCAGAAATCTTCATTACTGATCATATAACCTAAAGCACCGGAAGGGAAAAAACCGAAACGTTTTCCCGGAGCGAAGTTTTCAGAACCATTATAACCAAAATTGAATTCTGCAAAATATTTATCCCTGAAAGAATAAGCTGTACGGCCTGCAATACCGATATTTCTATTGGCAAAAGCTGCAATATAATCAGTCGGGAAGTTGTTGGTATATTCCCGGATATTGAATAAAAACAGGCCATTCACCCGATGGTCATCGTTAAATAACTGATCGTATGTAAGCGATGTTTCAAAGTTCCAGGTCTGTGCCCCTCTGTTAGAGCGAGCCAGGGAAAGGAAATCATTTCCGTCGCGGTTCTGATGTAAAATCAGATTTCCTTCCTTATCCCTTCCCAGAGCATCGTATGTAACCGGTGACTTACGTTTATCCAGAGTCGATTCATTACGGGCATCCCACGAGAATTTTGCATTCCCTTTTAAACCGGGAGTAATAAATGAAAAATCCTGTGTCAGGCTGATCAAAGATTGAGCATTGTTCCAGAAATCAGCAGAATAACCTGTATAGTTCAGATCCAGATAAGGATTAGTCCCTACAATAGGGCGGGACAAGCTGCCATCTGAAAATACGGGAACAACAGCAACCGAAGGAACGGCCAATGTATTCTCATAAACACTTTCCATTGCAACCCCTAAACGGTTCTTAATTTCATATTGGTTCGACAACGAAAGACTCAGTTCCGTCAACCGGGTCACATTAATATCGACATTGGCCCGGAAATTGATTTTTTTGTATCCGACCTGGGGATCATACTGAGGGTTCTTTACCGGTTTAAAAATACCATTCTCACTATAAAACGAACCGGCAACATAATAGCGGACACTTTTACCTCCTCCCGAAACATTGACATTCGCACGGATATTATTCGAGATATTGCGGAACGTCGTATCCCACCAGTCCACATTCGGATACAAATCCGGATCCGTATGATTGACATATTTATCATATTTCATCGGTTGATAAGCCAATTGACCATTTCCCTGTAATGTGATGTCATTATAATAGTCCATCCATTGGGAGGCATTCGCCATTTTAGGTGTTACGGTCGGATTGGAAATCCCATATTCCACCCGGGCATTGATAGCCGGTTTTGCCTCCCTTCCCCGTTTTGTCGTGATCAGGACAATTCCGTTTGCACCACGCACTCCATACAATGCCGTAGCTGTCGCATCCTTCAGGATAGAAAAAGTCGCAATATCTTCCGGATCGACCAAATCCATCGAGCGTTCTATCCCGTCCACCAGGATAAGCGGTGTATTATTTGCCCCGAAAGAGCTGATACCCCGTATCCAGAAGTCGGCTCCGGCACCAGGTTCCCCCGTACGTTGTATGGCTACAATACCAGCCATCTGCCCGGCCAGACTTGTACTCAGCTTCGCCACTGGTACCTGAAGCTGTTCAGAAGTAATGGTAGATATAGCACCTATCACACTAGCCTTCTTTTGCTTACCGTAAGCAACAACGGTAACCTCTTCCAATTCATCTACTTTAGGTTTCATTCTGATCACAACATCATTTTGGTTACCGATAACTACTTCCTGATCTTCCATTCCCAGATAAGAAATGACTAATTTATCCGATTTACTCACTTCCAGTTCGAAAGAGCCGTCCAGGTCAGTCGTCACACCACGGGTACTTCCCGCAACCAGGATAGCAGCTCCCGGCAACGGTTCGCCAAAGTCATCCAACACCTTCCCCCGAAAAGTACTTTTGTTCTGGGCTTTTAGTGGCAACGGACCGATCAAACCGTTATTCTTTTTCTTAGAGATAAATATCTGACGGTCTTTTATAACATAGGTATTATCCGTTCCCTCGAATAACTGTTTCAATATAACTTCCACAGTCTGATCAGTGATATCCAATTTCACCTTCCGGTTAATATCCAATACACCATCATAATAGAAAAATACATATTCACTTTGCTTTTCTATTTCAGAGAAGATTTCCTGTACAGTCTTATTGTTCGCTTTCAAAGACAATGTCGTCGATTGCGAATAGGTATCATTAGCCATACTTGCATTTATTCCCAAGATCAGGAATATAGCGGCGATTTTCATAATGCGATATTTAACACTCCAGTAATTGGAGAATCGTTTATTTACCATATCTTTGTATTGATTTTTAAATGGTTATTTTCAACTAGTTAATTTAAAGATCCAACCGGATAACATGGCAGTGTTATCCGGTTTTGTAAGTATTTACAGATCTATTATTCTTCCATTCGAACTTTTTCCATAGGCTTTCAAATTTAAGTTGTTAACATATATGCTTCAAAAACAATAACCTAATACACAATCATTTATTTACCTACTTTGACTAATATATACTCCTCACCTACTTTCTTGTAGAGGATCGGAGCTGTTTGACTCAACCCATCCAGAACAACCTCCAGGTCTTCCTGCATATCAAGCTTTCCTGAACATCTTAAATCTGCCACATCTGACTTGTAACTGATCTTTTTCCCATAATAACGGGATAAACGATCCAGGATTACCGACAAATGTTCACTTCTGTATGTATATAACCCATCTTTCCATAAGATATAATCATTTACATTGACATCCTTTATATCACATTCTCCGTTATGATAAGAGAACATCCTGTTAGGTTCCAAACGAAAGTCTTCATCATCCCTGGTATCTACCTGCACACTCCCCGTCACCAGGACTACCGATGCCGATTCGTCCGTTTCGTATGCCATTACATTAAACGAAGTACCCAGAACCTGTACATCCATCTCCTTCGTTTTTACGACAAAAGGTCTTTTCTTATCCGGTGCTACTTCCAGGAAGACCTCGCCGTTTACATAGATTTCTCTTTTTTTATCTGCAAATGCCACCGGGTACACGATCCGGCTACCGGCATTCACCCAGACTTTGGTTCCGTCCTCTAAAATCAAGGTAGAACGTTTTCCGTTCGGGACGATCAATTGATTAAACTCCAATGATCGCTTGGAGGAGTTAGCAGAGCTTTGAAACGCATCAGCGATTTTTTCCGAATTAACGACCACCGTCCCGTTTGCATCATATTCGATCTGAGATTCCTGTCCGCTGATCGGAATCTGCTTATCGGGTAAAACCAATTGTATATCATCCGCTTCCGGAGTAACAGCCATTTCCCGGGCAATGGCCTCTACATCCGGAGTTTTGTTTACATTGGTATATATATATGAAATAGAGAATATAATCAAAACAGTGACACTGGCGGCAACCATCCATACAAAAGAACGAAAGCGACGATTACGTTGCATTTGCAGGATCTTGTTCGAATCCTTGATCCTTGTCCATAATAAATCCTGTCGTTCATTACTCATTTGCTCTTTTTTTACACGGATGGAACGTAAAAAGAATACAGCTAACTGGTATTCCTGCTCATCCAGTCCGCCGACGATCTGTCCTTTCCAGAAATTGATCGTATCCAGCGTCGGAGAAGTGTTTGATTCGATAAAGAAATCATCTTCCAACAGCTTTTCCGTGGTATATTTCGTATAATCTTTATTCATTGTTCCAATAACGTTTTTCTTTCAAAACACAGGTTTCGATCATTTATACTCACTTTTTTCCGATAAAAATCAACTTTTTCATTTTCCTATGGACGAAGATGGATAAAACAAAAAAGGGATGATCGTACGATCATCCCTCCTGTTTCAGTATAACAGTAAATTCTTATTTTACTTCCCAAACTTCCCCTTTCATCAGGAAGTCTTTCAGTGTACGGGTAGGATTCTTTGCCTGCACTTCTTCAATCTGCTGATGAACGGCCTCATCGTACACCGGAGCATCCACATCGCGGATAACCCCCAGGGCGATCGGCATATCATCCGACATCATAGCCAACATCAGATGAAGCGTACTATCCTTTTCATGAGCATCATGAACCAGAATATCATCCATCGTATAACCATCTTCACCGATCGTGACAGCTTTCAGTTTCAGTCCGTCCAGGACAAGCCCTTTATTACCTTCCTTACCGAAGATCATCTTTTCGCCGTGGCGCAGGAAGATCGTACGGTCGGCACGGTATTCCTTATCGACAATACTTTTGTGTATACCGTCGTTAAAAATTACACAGTTCACCAATACTTCCGTAACAGAAGCACCTTTATGGCGGGCAGAGGCAGCCAGCACTTCAGTCGTATTCTTCAGGTCTACATCGATCACACGGGCAAAGAAGTTTCCGCGCGCACCCAAAGCCAGCTCAGCAGGAACAAAAGGATCTTCCACCGTTCCGTAAGGAGAACTCTTGGAGACGAAACCACGATCGGACGTCGGTGAATACTGTCCTTTAGTCAGACCATAGATCTTATTATTGAACAGGACTATGTTCAGGTCGACATTACGGCGTACGGCATGGATGAAATGGTTACCACCGATAGCCAGACAGTCACCATCACCGGTGATCAACCAGACACTCAGGTCGGGACGAGCAGTTTTCACACCAGTTGCGATCGCAGCACCACGTCCGTGAATGGTATGGAAACCGTATGTATTCATATAATAAGGTAAACGGGAAGAACACCCGATACCCGAGATAACGGCCATATTATGAGGAGCCACTCCTACTTCCGCCATCGCTTTGTGTAAGCAGTTCAATACGGCATGGTCTCCGCAGCCCGGACACCAACGAACATACTGGTCGCTTTTATAATCTTTCGGTTCGAATTTTATATCTGTCATTTTTTAAGCCTCCAATATTTTAGTGAATTCCTCAACTAATCTCGCAACAACGAAAGGCTGACCTTTCACACGATTGAATCTGTACGGATTAAATCCGGGAACCTTACCACGCAGATAGTTGGCAAACTGTCCGTTATTCTGTTCGGCAACAACCACCTTCTTATATCTGGAAAGTATTTCTGCCGTATTCTTCGGGAGCGGACTGATGAATTTGAAGTGAGCTAATGCCACCTTCTTTCCTTGTTCCTGCATCGTTTCCATCGCTTCATACAAGTGACCGTATGTGCCACCCCATCCTACCAGCAACAGATCTGCATCGGCATCTCCGATCACTTCCTGTTCAGGGATAAAGTCGGCAATCTTATCGATCTTAGCCTGACGGGTGGTAACCATCTTCTGGTGGTTGATCGGATCGGTCGAGATAGCACTCGTTTCGTAGTCTTTTTCCAGACCACCCAAACGGTGTGCGAAACCTTCCATTCCCGGAATAGCCCAATAACGAACCAAGCTTTCTTTATCACGACGATAGGCCTTCCACGGTTTTTCTTCGTGGTAGTTAGAAACGTAATTCGGTTTGATCTCCGGATAATTTTCCAGATCAGGTAATTTCCATGCAGACGAACCGTTTGCGATAAAGGCATCTGTCATTAGGATCACCGGAGTCATATGTTCGACAGCCAGTTTACCTGCCCAGTAAGCGGCATCGAAACAATCTGTCGGAGTAGATGCGGCAACAACCACCAGCGGGCTTTCACCGTTACGTCCGTAAAGAGCCTGCATCAGGTCGGTCTGTTCACTCTTGGTCGGCATACCTGTTGAAGGGCCGCCGCGCTGTACGTCGATGATAACCAACGGCAACTCAGCTATTACAGCCAGACCGATCGCTTCACTCTTCAGCGCCAAACCGGGACCGGAAGTTGATGTAGCAGCCAGACAACCGGCGAAGCTTCCGCCGATAGCCGTACAGATACCGGCAATCTCGTCTTCCGCCTGTACCGTGATCACACCCAGATCTTTCCGTTTGGACAATTCATGTAAAATATCAGTAGCCGGAGTAATAGGATAACTACCCAGGAAAAGTTGCAAACCTGCTTTTTCAGCGGCAGCGATCAACCCGTAGGATGTAGCCTTGTTTCCGTTTACGTCTGTATAGAATCCCGGTTCGGCCTTCATACTTTCAATGCGGTAAGTAGAAACCGACGCATGGATATTATGACCATAATTATAACCGTCTGTCAACGCTTTGATGTTGGCTTGTGCAATCACCGGCTTTTTGGCGAATTTATTCTGGAGCATGTGCATGGCTTCTTCCAGAGGACGGTCGAACAACCAGCAAACAAGTCCCAGAGCAAACATATTCTTTGAGCGGAGAGCCGATTTGTTATCCAGACCGAATTCTGCCAATCCGTCTTTCACCATCGTGGAGATCGGAGCTGCAACAACCTGTACACTGTTCAATCCTAATTCCTTGAACGGATCGTCAGTTGTAAACAAAGCCTTGTCCAGATCACTCTTTTTGAATGAATCGGTATCGATAATGACAATTGCATTTGGTTTGATGTGTTTCACGTTCACTTTCAAAGCGGCGGGGTTCATGGCAACCAGGACGTCCGCCTTATCACCAGGTGTAAAGATCTTCCGTGATCCCAGATGCACCTGGAATCCTGATACACCACTCAGTGTTCCCTGAGGAGCACGTACTTCCGCCGGATAGTCGGGAAATGTAGAGATCTCATTTCCGAAAATAGCCGACAGATTAGAAAAGATCGTTCCGGTTAACTGCATACCATCCCCGGAATCCCCCGAAAAACGGATTACAACCTTTTCCAACGTTGTTACTTTTGTTTGTTCTGCCATAATTACTTATATTAGCTTAATCGCTTGTTTGTAGTTAGATTTCCGCAAAGTAAAGAATAAACTTGGCTAGTTCAAAACTTTTGAGACTTAAAAAGCAGAAAGATATAGATCCAGGTTATTTGATGATAAATTAAAATGATTAGACACGTAATTGTTTACAGGTTTTCCACAATACATGTAAACCCCTGAACGAAAGCCATCATCTGTCTTTATCATATTCTGGACTGTTCCGGCATCTCCCAAAGCGAGGAAGACGGGTATAAATATATTACTGAAAGCCATCGAAGTGGTACGTGCCACCCGATTGCTGATATTAGGCATACAATAATGCAATACCCCATATTGCTCGAACACGGTCGGATCGGATTTTGCAAGGCAGCAGGTCGTTTCAAAACAACCTCCCTGGCTGATACGCAGATCGATCACCAACGATCCCCGCTTCATGGTACGGACCAGTTCTTCCGCGATCACATAACGGTAACGTGTATTGATATAACGCATTGCCCCGATCACAACATCGGCGGTGCGGAAAGCATTATGTAATACGTTCGGATGGAAATTGGAAGTAAACAATCCCTGCCCCAACACCTGCTGTATAGTACGCAGCTTGTTGATATCGTCATCGAACACCTTGACGGATGCCCCCAGTGCCAATGCCGCCCGGGCAGCAACAGTTCCGGCATTTCCGGCCCCGACGATCACGATTTCAGTAGGTGATACACCGGGAATACCTCCCAATAGAATCCCTTTTCCTCCCTGGGTATTACTGAGTAATTCAGAAGCAATGGTGATGGAAGCGGTCCCTTCTATCTCTGAGATCACATTCAGGACAGGGCACCTTTTCTGATCGTCCGACATCAGTTCATAAGCTATAGCCGTGATCCGCTTAGCCATCATCAATTCAAAGGCCTCCGGAGCAAAGAGATTCAGCTGAACCATAGAAAAGACAGTTGAACGGGGTTTCATCAACAGGATCTCCTGCGGCAACGGAGGGAGTATCTTCAGAATTATATCCGCCTGAAAAACCTCCGCCGGGGTAGCGACGATCTCGGCACCAGCTTCGGAGTAATGATTGTCGGAGTAATTGATTCCCAGACCGGCACCTGACTCTACCAATACGCGATGTCCGCGATCGGTCAGCATGTCAACAGCCTCAGGAGTAAGCGCCAGGCGTTTTTCTCCTTCTTTCCGTTCACAAGGGATACCAATCAGTAACCGATTACTTATCTTATTTAATTCTTTCAACAACTCCTGGGTAATATACGCACCCTGGGGCTGCTTGCCTCCTGTTGCTTCCATAATACGATTTTACGGTTGGCAAGTCCGACAACTGACTTACGTTATTAGGTTATAATATTTTTTCCAATGCTTCCGAAATTTCATGTACATCCGTCTCCGTCAACATCACTTCGGCATCAAATACAACTGAAGCTTTCATATAATAAGGAGTTCTTTTCTCCAGGCTTTCGGCTATAAATGCAATCAGTTCATCGCCGGAACGTCCTTTCAGCACGGGCCGGGTCGATTTACAAACTTCAAGCCGCTTTGCCAGTTCTTCCACCGAGACCTTCAGATAAACAGTGGTCCCTGTCTCGTTCATAAACTCCATATTATCAAAAAAACAGGGAGCGCCGCCGCCAGTGGAGATCAATACGTCTTCAAACATGGCTACTTCATGGAGCATCCGCCGTTCGATATCACGGAAAGCCTCCTCCCCTTTTTCAGCAAATATCTGCCCGACTATTTTATGGTAACGGGCTTCGATATAACAGTCCAGGTCTATAAAAGAGAGCCCCATTCGTTTGGCGAGGTCTTTGCCGACCGTCGTCTTTCCGGCTCCCATATAACCTATCAAAAAAATACGCTTCATTTCGTATATGATTGTTTACCGCAAATGTAAAGTTTTTTTTCTTCATTACTTTTCTTTCAATAGAAAAGTAACAAAATATTACCTTTGCAATTCATATCCGAAGAAAACAGAGATGGCGAAGAATAAATATTACGTAGTGTGGAAAGGACTAAACCCGGGTGTTTACGACAACTGGGCGGAGTGCAAAATGCAGGTAGAAGGGCAGGAAGGCGCAAAATACAAATCGTTCGAGACTCGCGAAGAAGCCGTCGAAGCTTTCGAGAAGGGATATACTCATTACCTGAAAGCCGCTTCATCAGCCAAAGCTGCCGCCAATCTGGCACCGAAAGCTCCTGTCGGGAAACCGATCAATGAGAGTCTCGCCGTCGATGCTGCCTGCAGCGGTAACCCGGGGGATATGGAATACCGGGGTGTCTATACAGCAACCGGGCAGGAAATCTTTCATATCGGTCCTCTCAAGAAAGGAACAAATAATGTCGGTGAATTCCTTGCGCTCGTACATGGTCTGGCCCTGTTAAAGCAGAAAGGAAGTAACCTTCCTATTTATTCTGACAGTCGTAATGCAATCAGTTGGGTAAAAAAGAAAAAATGCAAAACATTGCTGGAACGCGAACTTGTCAATGAACAGATCTTCGACCTGATCGAACGAGCTGAGAAATGGCTGAATACAAACACATATACAACTACCATATTAAAATGGGAAACAGCCGAATGGGGAGAGATTCCGGCGGATTTCGGACGAAAATGATGAAAGTATTTCGTAAAATCAATGCAAACGTTCCCTACATATCATCCAATGACAAACAATATGTTTCAATCTTATATCCAGGCAGAAGTTTATTTTTCAGATGTTCAACTTTTGAAGCTAATAACTCTGGTTTAAAGTTCTTTTTCTGACGTTTCACTTCTGCCACCACAGCTTGATTCTTTTCCAGTTTCAAAGCGACAATATCTATTTCATATTGGTTGCCTTTTGTCTCCCACCACGAACCAATTGCGCGGTATTGAAAACTTTCCGCAAATTGTTTTTTGAAATATCTCTCTAACATTTTACCTGAATATGTCGGATAATCTGATTGAATAATAGTTCTCAAACCAACAAAATTCTTTATCTCTATCAATGAACGGTACCGATCGAAATAATTGAACCAAAACCGGATAAAGTTGTCCTGTATTTCGTATCTTACAGTTTGGCTTCCTTCTTTAGCCAATATAGGTCGTTGGCGAACGATGATATTGTAATCTTCAATCAACCGCTTGATTTGTCCTCCGATACTTTTGTCCCCCAATGCCGCTTCTATTTCGGACTGTGTATTGATTCCTCCGGAGATAGCACTTAAAATAGAAAAATAAATGGCATAGTTTTTCCCGAACTCTTCTACTAACAGATTTTTCCCTTCATCCGTAAAAGAGGAATTCTCCCGAACCATGAATGAAATCATTTCATCTACACTCAAAGCCCTGTTGTCACAGAATAGTTCGACATATTTGGGAACTCCGCCCGTAAAAGTATACAAGGCAAGCAAATCATCCGGAGTATATTCCGGCCGGTAATCAGACATAATTTCTTTCAAGGTAGACAGATCGAATGCTGATAATTTTATAATATTGTCAGCCCTGCCAAACAACGGTTCCTTGGAACTCCGGAATATTTTCTCCATCAATGAATAAATCGAACCTGAAACGATCAAATTCATACGGGACTTTTTCCGATACGAATCCCAGATATTTTGCATATCACTATATACCGATTCATTGATATTATAAAATTCCTGGAACTCATCGATCACAAGATTAAACGACCGGGAAGAAGCCAACTCCATTAAGTATTGAAACAACGAACGAAACGTACGAATTTCTGCCGGAACAAAAGTATCAAGTGATTGGGATATAACCGGAATAAACTCCGAACAAAGCGTTGCTTCACTTTTACGACCGACAAAAAGATAAATCGTCGGCAACCCCTCTACCACCTTCATTATAAGACTTGTTTTACCTATACGCCTCCGTCCGGTAACTACCGTAAAGCGGGAATGATCGCTGAACGATAAATCCTGTATTCGCTGCAGCTCTGCTAATTCATTTGTTCTATTATAAAACTTCATCTTTATCACTTCTTGTTACAGCCGTAACAGTTACGGGCGTAACAAAGTTAGGTAAAAATTCCTTCTATGAGATAAAATATTCGCTATTAGTTCTTTATTTTTATTATTCCATCAGAAACAGCGAATATAAGCCAACGAAAAACTGTCGTACAGATAATCTTGTATGCCATGTTTGTAGCCGAAAGAGATTATATTTTTCTTGATCTCATAATTCAACTTTGTACGAAGAATCATCGGCTTATCCCCGTCACCTCTATAACCCTTTATACCTGTATAGTCGCAATTCAGAGTAAAGCCACGAAAAGTAGCCTGTGCCCCGATCGCATATGTGAAAGCGTCATTTTGACGATGCACCAGGTCATTCGTCATCCAACAGTAAAAACCTGCCATCCCCTGTACACGGATCGAAGCTGCTGTTTCCGGATCCTGCCATAACGTACGTCCGATATTACAGTCGAACCAGTAAGCTGCTGCATCAGTGTAACGGGCATCGCACAGACGGCCACCACTGGCTGTTCTCAATGTTGCATTTGCTACAATATCCACCCATTTCTCGCTGCTCAGTACCTGATAATGGCAGGTTAGTATAAAATCGCCATGACAGGGAATCGGAGATTTCACATCCACCGCATTACGCTCATCCCGAACCTCCGGCGATGTTTCATACCATTCCTGTATCACTCCGTAAAGCGATACACCTGCACGTCCTTTGGCTATTGGAATATACAAACGGGCAAAAACATCTTTCGTTTTATCACCCGTCATTTTATGATATTCACCTCTCAATTCCACCTCCCACCGTGAAGGAAGTTTCCCCCCCATCAACTCAGGAAATGGGAATGCATTCGGTCCAAAATATCGGGGAGCATATTTCAACAAGGGGGTTTTATCCCGCCAATCATCTGCATTAGCCGGTATACACAAGCACAAACCCAGAAGGAAAAAAAGTATGTTCGTTTTCATTTCATAAAATCTTTAAATTATTAACTCAGTCTATTAAAGAAATAAGAATTCTAACAGAATTCTAAATCGCCAATTCACATCCCGCTACTTATCCATTGAAATTCAATCGATCAAGCAGGGGCGCCTTTTAATAAAGTATCATTTAGAATTCTAATCTAAACCCCATTTAGAATATCCTAGACTTTTGATTTTACCTTCACGCTTTAAGGCAGAAAGCAGATTTGTCACTTTCTTAACTTTCTGTTCCTCACTCAAACTATCTGATAGCTTATCTATTAATAATTCAATTAAAGCAGCTTTTGTCCCGATATGATAAGCTTTCAAATAAGATAATATCAACTCTTTAAAATGGTTATCATCAAAACTCTTATTCTTTATATACTGGGCTTTTAATCTTTCATCATCAGTCAAAGCCAACACTTTGGAGGAAAGGTAAATATTAGGCTTACGCCCCTCTATAAATCCCATCTTTTTAAACTTTTTGTATTCTTCTACTGAAACAGGCTGTTTCTTTTGTACTTTATCAAGTACCATGATATCCGATAAAGACAGCTTAGGGTTGTTATACAAAATATGAGCAAAATCTTCATTAATAATTCGTCCTGTGAGAGTCGCCTTCACTTTATCATTAGATAAGTCATAATCCGGCATAGGAAAAAGCCTGCTACGTTGGAAATTGAATATTTTTCTGATTCCGCCACCTTGTGTATCTATCATATTCAAATTTCTCATAGCCTCTACTAAAAATGGATTACGATAATACTCCTCCGGAGAATCATTTTCTATAACAGTTTCTACTGAGCAAGGAATAAAACTTCCATAATTGGAAAAGACTAAATGATCATCCTCAAATTCCACAACATTTATTCTTGCTCCTTTTGTATAATCTTGGTGAGCTATACAGTTTTGAATCAGCTCTCTGATATTGAAAGGTTCGTAACGCAACAACTCTTCCGGAAACAAACTTTTCTCATCTAATATATAACGAAGTTTTAAATTTCTAATTTTCTTAAAGACTTCCTCTACTGCCAGTAAAAATGGAATAGAAAAAATCTCAAAATCCTTATCCTGATTATCCAATGTTTTTAAGTTCCAACGAATTTTAGCCACTGCGGGATTAATAAAATGTTCGGATTCTTCTTTACCTAGAAGTACAATGGTCGCATTCGTTATCTTCCCTCCTTTTGTCAGCTTTGCTTTATTAAGAAACATTGCATCAGACCATTCGTCTACCTCTTCATTATATTTTGGATTTCGCTTTTTGAATTCGATGCGAGCTTTAACAATAGCAGCTTTATCCAGATCTTCAATAGTAGCTTCTGGTATAATAATTGAGGACCAATCTTTAACAATAGTTTGGCGACGAATTTCATCATATTTATTCATATCAAGCGCGACAAGACTTTCCCCATGCCTGCCATAGAAATGCCCTTTCCATGCAATTGGAATACCATTAGGAGCTGCTGGTATTTGGAACAACAATATCCGTTTTCCCTCTATTTGCAGATCAAAAATTTCACGAAATGTATTATTTCCAATTGTATGTTGCGCCAAATCTTGTTTCAACCTTTGTAAACAGACTGAACTATTTTTATAAGATGTACCTACCACCTCACGGGTTTTATCATGAACTCCAAAAACGAGCCAGGCAAATTCTTGGTTTCTTAGATTCGCCTCATTGCTAAGAGCCGAAAAATACTTACCAAGATCATCAAAGTCAAAATTATTCTCTGCCTTTTTAAATTCAATCACCTCATCTTCATAATGATAACGAAGTTTCTCAAACAATTCATATATCCTTATTGAATTCATCTAATCATATAAATATATTTATCAATCTTTCATTTACAGGCAATCATCCGCCCATTTTCCACCGTCCAGCACCTGATAATGGGTCAGTAAAAAATTGGCATGGCCTGGTATGCATAAACATAAACTAAAAAAGCTTATTCTCATCTATATATTTTCCTCAAATTATCATATCTTTTTATCAAATGAACAAAAGTACAATATATTTTCAAATATGATTCAAGATAAATGTCCTATCTTTGTGAACAGAAATGAAGGAAATAACTTATGTACATGAATCTATGGCTCCAAACGATCAACTCTTTTCAATCCTTATTCCAACCTGGAACAATCTTGCCTATCTGAAACTATGCTTGAAAAGTATTGAAAAGAACTCAACTTACAGGCATCAAATACTGATTTATGTCAACGAAGGGTCCGACGGCACTACCGATTGGTTAAAGACACAAAATTATGAATATATACATAATAAAGAAAATGTCGGAGTTTGTTGGGCATTAAACTCATTACGAGCCAAAGTCAAAACCGACTACATTCTTTATATGAATGACGATATGTACGTGTGTCCCGATTGGGACAAGTTTCTATGGGAAGAAATACAGCAACTTCCGGATAACAAATTCTTTCTTTCGGCTACTTTGATCCAACCGCGTCCTTTCTTTTGTAAAAGCGTGATAGCTCCTGCCAATTTCGGAGAAAACGTAGAGACATTTAAGGAACAGGAATTGCTGGATAAGTATCAACTTTTACCACACTCTGATTGGTTTGGCTCTACCTGGCCACCCAATGTTGTACACAAAGATATCTGGGACCTGGTCGGCGGTTACAGTATTGAATTTTCACCAGGCATGTACAGTGACCCTGATTTTTCAGCTAAATTATGGATGGCTGGTATCCGGTTATTCAAAGGATTGTCCGCAAGTCGTGTCTATCATTTCGAATCAGTTTCAACCGGTCGGGTAAAGAAAAACAATGGAAGTCAGCAATTCCTTTCTAAATGGGGTATTACTTCCGCATCTTTCATACGGAATATTTTACGCCGAGGTGAGCCTTTTGAACCAAAACTGGTAGGAAAGTCCCATATAATATCACTCCAAAAAGATATTTTCCGTAGTCGCCTGAAAAAAGCACTTTCCGCTTTTAAAGACAGCGGGCATGCTAAAAAACTGTGGAAATAAAATATAATTAACTATACAAATATGAATCTAGGAGTTATTTTACCCCATACAAAATTATACGGAGGTGTAAAACGTTTTCTGGAATTAGGAAATATTTTCATTGAACTCGGACACAGCTTTACTGTTTATACCATCGAAGGAAAGTCACCCGATTGGTATGATTTCAAAGGAGAAACGAAAACCTTTGCCGATTTGCAAAAAGATGAAATCGATGCCCTGTTCACTACCGAAACGAAGTTTTTAAATGAGCTGATCAACGCGAACACAAAACGCAGAATATTCTACCATGTCCGGATCACTGAAAATCTCCGTCCAATCTTAAAACAGAAGAACATTGAGATATTTGCTTGCTCTACTAATATTTATCTACACGATAAAAAGAAATACAGTATTGAAGCATTCAAGGCTTTGGGAGGGGTAAACACTGCTAATTATAGTTCGAAAGCAAGCTACACAGTAAAAGGCCGTCCTTTCTGTATTGTCGCATATGGGCGTTTGGTTGAACGAGTGAAAGGTACCAAATATATCATCAAAGCATGCGAGAAACTCTACAAGAAAGGATATAACATTCGTTTACTGCTATTTGATACGGCAGTCAACGAAAAAGCCCAACAGTTGATAGATAACTTTTCAACTGTTGTCCCTTTTGAATTCATACAAAATCATCCTTTTGAAAAGAACAGTGAATTATTCAACCGGGGGGATTTGTTCGTAGCAGCAGAACGTCACGCCGGCTGGTCAAACACAGTCTGCGAAGCTATGGCTTGTGGGCTACCGGTAATTGCAACCCAAGCTGGCACAAAGGATTTACTGATCGATAATGAAACCGGTCTACTTACCAAACGATATGTATTCCTGTTCCGTCGAAAAATAAAGAAATTGATTGAAGATGAAGCATTACGTACTCGCCTCGGACAAAATGCTTATAAACATGTACAGAAATTTGACTGGCATCAGCTGGCTTTACGGATACAGGAGTACCTTATGAAAACAAACGACGTTTGATCATCCGACGTGTATTCCGAATAAAACCTTTCCTCTTTACATGCTCGTTATGAGCTTTTGTAAGGAGGATCAATCTTTTCACCATTTCCTCCTTATCCTCATGGTTGAGCAATGCATATTCTTCACCGATAGTCCGCAATAAAAACTCCGGTAGTTCCAGCATTGAGAGATTTTTTAATCCTTTCCAGGAAGAAACAACTTCAAACTGCGTACGATTGAGGTCAACCAACCAGAAATGGTATACTCCATCATCATCTTTTTTAACTAATGTATTACCTAAAGAATGATCAATAAAATAGACCCCTTTCTGTTGAAAATCATAAGTGAAGCGAGTAAAAGCCCGGAAAGCCTCTATCTGCTCTTCTTTCGGTAGCAAAAATAGTCCGCGCAGAGTAGATACATCATCCAATTGCAGAGAGATGTAATAACTATATGTCAATCCCACCTTGTCTCGGAAAAGAATATAAGCGACCGGTTCAGGCGTCCCAATGCCCAATTCAACAAACCGATTGGCATACAGATAAGAACGTTCAGCCTTCGACTTCCGAAAATAGGCGTAAGCCACTTTATTGATAATATGGGGATATTTAAAGGATTTAATACACATACGTATCCCACCTATATTTAATACCTTAAGTATATTTCGTCCCTTATAGATCAATTCTCCTTCCTGGTCAAAGCGTATAGGGACAGACAATATCTCTTTTTCCAAATAGGCATACTTCGGATTAATCTGATACTCCATATTTTTCCCCTTATAAACGATCGTCTACCAATTTCGGGTCGATGCAACCTTTTACATCATAAACCACACCATTCTCCTGTATCAAAGAATGAATATCCAGATTCATAAACTCTTTATGTGCCACAGCCAGGACAACCGCACCGAATTTTTTACCGGGTAAAGTATTCATTACTTCCAAACCATACTCCCGTCGTACATCTTCCGGTTTTGCCCAGGGATCGTATACAGTAACCCGGATATCGTAATCCTGAAGTGCTTTCACAACATCAAACACTTTGGTATTGCGTACATCGGGGCAATTTTCTTTAAAGGTAATCCCCAATACCAGCACTTCGGCATTACGTACCGGTATATCCTTCCGGATCATAGCCTTGACTACCTGATTGGCAATATATTCTCCCATACTGTCATTCATACGACGGCCAGCCAGTATGATCTCCGGATGATATCCGTAATCCTGGGCTTTTTGTGCCAAATAATAAGGATCGACACCAATGCAATGACCACCGACAAGACCTGGTTTAAAAGGTAGAAAATTCCATTTTGTCGCAGCAGCAGCCAGGACTTCACTGGTATCGATACCGATCAGATTGAATATTTTCGATAGTTCATTCACAAAAGCAATATTGATATCACGTTGTGAATTTTCTATCACCTTAGCAGCCTCTGCCACCTTTATACTGGAGGCACAAAAAGTTCCTGCCGTAATAACGGAACGATAAACATCATCGATCACAACAGCTATATCCGGAGTAGAACCGGAAGTTACCTTTTTTATTTTCTCGACAGTATGTTCTTTGTCGCCCGGATTGATACGTTCGGGAGAATAACCGGCAAAGAAATCTTCATTGAACTTCAGACCGGATATTTTCTCTATAACCGGCACGCATTCGTCTTCCGTCACACCTGGATAAACAGTCGATTCAAACACGACTATATCACCTTTACCGATCACCTTTCCTACAGTCTCACTGGCCCTATACAAAGGTGTCAGGTCGGGACTATGATGACGGTCGACCGGGGTCGGCACACATACGATATAAAAATTACAGGACGCAATATCTTCCAGTTTACTGGAACAATACAGTCCGTTCCCGGTCATACTAAGTAGATCATTCACAAGCACCGATTGCAGTATAGTATCACCCACCTCCAATGTCGAGTCATGACCGGACATTAGCTCAACGACTCTGCTCTCTTTCGCATCAAAACCGATCACCGGATATTTGGTGGCAAACAAGCGTGCCAGCGGTAAACCGACATAACCCAATCCGATAACTGCTATTTTTATATTTTTCATAATTTCTTCCTTCTTGCTGATTACTTCAGATTTTGCCAATACCAACGAACAGCATCCTTCAAGCCGTCTCTCATACTGAAAGAAGGCTGATATCCCAACAATCTTTTAGCTTTATCGATAGAGGCCAGCGAATGTGGAATATCTCCCAAACGATTCGGGCCATGTTTAATTTCTACTTTCGCTATTTCCGGATCAAACTCACTCAAATATTCCTGCAGATAACCAACCAACTGATTCAAGGTGGTCCGCTCACCGAAAGCCGTATTATATACCGTATTTACAGCCTCTTTGTTCTGAGTGGTCAATGCCAGCTTATTCATCAGGATTACATTTTCAATATAGGTAAAATCCCTGGAATATTCACCATCTCCATTGATCACAGGCGACTGATGATCGATCAGTTGTTTCACAAAAAGAGGAATAACGGCAGCATAAGCTCCATTCGGGTCCTGTCTCCGTCCGAACACATTGAAATATCGCAGTCCGATGCATTCGATTCCATAGGTTTTGGAAAATACATCCGCATATAATTCATTTACATATTTAGTCACGGCATAGGGTGACAGCGGTTTTCCTATAACCTCTTCCACCTTTGGCAATGATGCAGAATCACCATACGTAGAAGAACTTGCAGCGTAAACAAAACGTTTAACCCCTGCATCACGGGCTGCTACCAGCATATTCAAGAAACCACTGATATTTACAGCATTTGTAGTAACCGGATCTTTAATGGACCGAGGAACCGATCCCAGAGCCGCTTCATGCAACACATAGTCGACACCTTCCACAGCTTTCCGGCAATCCTCCGGGTTCCGTATATCGCCTACTACCAATCGAAAAGAGGGATTTGTTAAATGTTGCTGAATATTTTCCGGTTTCCCTGTAGAGAAATTATCCAAGCAAACAACCTGATAGCCTTCATCCAGTAAAAACTCACATAAGTTCGAACCGATAAAGCCGGCTCCACCTGTTACCAAAACAATTGATTTCTTTTCCATACCTATAAAAACTGCCAGTTATAGGGAAGCAGTCTAGAGGGAACAAAGATAATATATTCCATTGTTTTTAGGGAAAATCATTTCAATTAATTGGAATGTTTCAAAACTTTATCTAGTTTTGTAAAACACTGTTACTATAAACTCAGACTCTCCAATCAAGGATAAGAGGTAATTTAAGAAAAAGATGATATCAATACAACAGACGACAAAAATTGAATTAAGCAGCCTAATTCTCTAGGGCATTTACCCGATCCTGCCTGATATCAAAACCGATCACCGGATACCGGGTTGCAAACAAATGTGCCAACGGCAATCCGACATATCCCAAACCAAGAATTCCGAGCTTTATATTTTCCATTTACTCAATTATTCCTTTCTGTCCTATAAGGTTGACAAAGATACAACTTATTTCTATAAATTGTTTTATAGGCCAATACTGCTAAGATCTGTCAAGATGCGTACAAATTAGTTTAAATGCAAATATAAATAATTAATTGTCATATCTTTGTACCCGATATTTACAAGCAACGGTTGTTTACCTATGTGTTGACAAAGAAATAGAAGATGAATGACAAAACTGAGATAGATATTATTCTACCATGTTATAACCCACCGCCAGGATGGGAACAAAAGGTTATAGGGAAATTCAAAGAGATACAATCCTTATTTAGTCCCATAGATTTTCACTTGCTTATTGTAAGTGACGGTTCAAGGCGTGGATATGAACCGGAAACCGTTGCCGCGCTGGAACAGGGAATCCCCGGCATCCAGATAATTGATTATCGCCCTAACAGAGGGAAAGGATACGCATTACGCAAAGCGGTACAACAGACCCGGTCTGAATATATCATATATACAGACTACGACTTTCCTTATACCGACGACTCTTTTAAGGAGGTAATCAATAGCCTGCTCAAAGGAGCCGATATAGTTGTCGCAACAAGAGACAGGAACTATCAGAAAAACCTGCCGCCCTTCCGCCGGTTCCTTTCTGAATCATCCCATCTGTGCAATGCTATTTTTCTCCGCTTAAAAATACACGATACGCAGGGAGGATTGAAAGGATTCAACCAGACTGGAAAAACGGTTTTTTTATCAACAAAAGTTAACAGTTTCCTGTTCGATACCGAATTTATATATAAAGGGCAACAGAAAAAAATAAACATACAAGCCGTACAATCACGTATCAGAGATGGATTAACCGTCTCTGATATGGGTTTCAATGTACTAAAGCGTGAAATGGCAAACTTTCTTTCAATTTTATTCAGCAAATGATTTTACTCAGTTTTGATATTGAAGAATTTGATGTTCCTCAAGAACATGGAATAGATTTGCCATTCGAACAACAGATGGCGGTTTCTATCGAAGGCACCAGAAAAATATTAGCCTGTCTGGACAAATATCAGGTACATGCGACCTTCTTCTGCACAGCTAATTTTGCAACCCATGCTCCTGAAATTATTCAGAATATACTGCAGGGTGGACATGAGATCGCTTCACACGGATATTATCATTCTTCATTTGAGAAAACCGACCTGCAACGTTCCCGCGAATTTCTTGAACAACTGACCGGACAACCAGTAGAGGGTTTCCGCATGGCACGTATGATGCCGGTCGATGAGAAGGATATTAAAAACGCCGGTTATACATACAATTCTTCTTTGAATCCGACTTTCATTCCTGGAAGATACAACCATCTGGATAAACCACGCACATATTTTTATAAAGAAAAAGTATTGCAGCTCCCGGCGTCCGTTACTCCGGCATTCCGCCTCCCGTTGTTTTGGTTGACTTATCATAATCTACCTGCTAAAGTTTACCGCTGGCTGTTTTATCGAACATTAAAACATGATGGATACGCCATCACCTATTTCCATCCTTGGGAATTTACCAATCTGAAGGCCCACAAAGAAGAATGGAAATTACCGTTTATTATGACCAACCATTCAGGAGAAGGAATGGTCAGGCGACTTGACAACTTGATTTCTTTTTTACTAAAGAAAAAATACTCTTTTGCCACTTGCAAAGAATTTAAACAGCATATTCAAGCCAAAGAACAAAAGTCTGAATAAAAAGTAATCACCAGCATTCCAATTTCTATGAAAACCCGGATAAAAAGGACACTTTTTAAAAGAAGGAATGTCAACTATTGACTGGACTTCGGTCGTAAAAAACATATTTCCTGTATAATTAGATCCTTATTATAATTACATAGAAAATATTTATTATTAAAAAGATTATTAGTATCTTTGATGATCACTTATTAATTGTTACTGGTAACATAATAACATACACATGGAAGAGATTGTGGACTTCACTATTATCACTGTGACATACAACAGTGATAAGACATTGGAAAAAACTATTCTTAGTGTTATCAATCAAATATACAAAGGCTTTGAAAAACAAAGATTCCTACTCAAACCGATTTTGTCATTACTCATATCCGAATATCTAACCTTTTCAAAAGTAGCAAAGCATGAAACTCGCATTTGATGCAAAACGAATCACCCACAATGCAACCGGGTTAGGGAATTACAGCCGCTTCATTGTTAATTCATTGATTAGCCGTTACCCTGAAAACAGTTACCATCTATATTCTCCGGGTAAAGGGAAAGAACATCTGCGGGCACTTATTCCGGAGCAAGAAAATGTGATATTCCACTATCTGGAAAATGAGATATTAGGTTCCTTAGGTAAAGCCTGGTGGCGATCCTATGGTATTATCGGCGACCTGAAGAAAGAAAAGCCGACCTTGTTTCACGGCTTAAGTAACGAACTCCCATTCGGATTATCGAAAGTCGGCATCCCTTCAGTTGTAACGATACACGACCTGATTTTTATCCGCTATCCACAGTTTTATAAAACTATAGACAGAAACATTTATAATTTCAAATTCAGGAAAGCCTGTCTACTTGCCGACAAGATTGTTGCTGTCAGTGAAATGACCAAACAAGATATCATCCGGATATACAAAGTTCCGGAAGAGAAGATCGAAGTAGTTTACCAAGGATGCGATGTTTCATTCCTACAACAGGCAGAGTCCAGCAAGCTATTTGAAGTAAAAAACAAATATAACCTGCCCGAACATTTCATTCTGAATGTAGGAAGCATCGAACAACGGAAAAACTTGTTGCTTATCGTAAAAGCACTCAAACAATCAGGGAAAGATATCCGTCTAATCGCAATAGGCAGAAGAACTCCCTATACAGAAACAGTGGAACAATACATCCGAGAAAATAATATGCAGGAACAAGTCACTATATTGAACAATGTATCATTCAATGACCTTCCGGCATTTTATCAACTGGCCTCGCTTTTCATATACCCTTCATTTTTTGAAGGATTCGGAATTCCGATTTTAGAAGCCTTAAACTCCGGCACACCCGTTATTGCCGCTACAGGTTCATGCCTTGAAGAAGCAGGGGGGCCTGACTCTCTGTATATAAACCCAGAAGATGTAAATGATCTAAATGAAAAAATAAACTGGATTCTCACCACCCCTTCGCAGGCAGAGCACATGCGAACAGCCGGAAAAGAGTACGCCAAACGTTTTCTGGACCAAGCTATAGCTCAGGACATAATGAACGTTTATCAGAAAATAATCTGAATTCAAATCGATTTTAATATTTTATGGAAAGTCTCCAAAACAGGGCTAGCAAATCTTTCCAATAATATTTTTGCCTAATTTAGCGGTTTTCTGGAAAAATTCAAAAATATCATTTCATAACAAACAGTCAACCAAACGACAATCACAGGCCATGCCTTCAACGCATACGGTCTGATAAAGCCTGCCCGAACCACACGAGGTACTAATTCGGTTGTCGACAACCCCACGACGACCAACGTGATCACCAGCAACCAGTAATTATATTTTTTATGTTCCGAAGGACTACAGATATACCATAGGGCAACTCCGATCATAGCAATGATATACCCACTCGCTTCAGTACCCGTACTGAACAATACAACAAACAGCAAGACATTAGCCAGTAACATCATGCGAAAGGAAAGATATTTATATTGAGATATCCGCAGATAAGGGATAAAGAAAAGCACCAGTCCCGAAAGGATCAGCCACAGGTCGCTATAAACCTCCGATCCTGATAATTTACGGACAACTCCCAGCAAAGATATATTCTGCGCTTCAGCAAACAAATTCAAGCCATTCTTCAGCTGTAATTGTTCTATCCACTCATAATACTGCGAAATCACATAATCGAATCCCGGAGTATATAAAGCCGGAAAAACCAAGAATAATGCTCCCCAGAAAATCCCTGAGATAATAAGTTTTCCTTTTTGTTTGGAAAAAAAGAAAAAAGCCAATCCGACAATCGGATAGATTTTAGTTAAAGTGCCGAACATAATCACACAAGCAGCCCAAAAATCTTTTTTCTTTTCTATAAAAGCAAAAGCGAGAATAATAAAGGCTGCTACAGAAATATTGAATTGTTGTACTCCCTGTGCAGTCATCAATTCTATATATGAGAACCAATATATGAAAATTTTCTGCGAAGTAGAAAGAGGTAGTTGTTTAATCGCATAAAAGAGAAACGCCGTGTTAGCAGTAATCCATAACACTAACCCCAGCCAGTCCGGCAATACCGAGAATGGAGCAATCAGGGCGCTGAACAAAATTCCATACTGATTGGAATCATAATATTCTGCCGGATATTCCCCATAAATAGTCAACCCATCTATGCTGTGCGGAAAAACATATTTGAATATCTTATAATTGTTATATTTACCTATGAAAAATTTAATCAGAGCATAAACAACACCAGTCAATATCCACACCCACCAGAGCGACTTTTCCTCTTTCCATAAAGGTGCATTTACGAACGATTTACATTTTTCTACTAGTTTCATATATTTCTAATATTACGATAAAAACTTATTTGAGCAGGCCATCTACCTTCGCAATTACCATTTCCGGTGTTATCTGTGTCATGCATGCCCAATCCCCCCGAAAACAGGGCTTCTGTCCGAATACGGAACAGGGACGGCAGGGAAGATCCAACTGGACTGCATTTTTGGGGTCCTGATGATAACCATAAAAACCCGCATACGGGTGAGTCGCTCCCCAAACGGATATTACCTTCGTTCCGACAAGGGAAGCGAAATGCATATTCGCGGAATCCATGCAAAGCAATACATCCAACTGACTGATCAGGGCCAGTTCGTTATCCAGCGAATAACGTCCGACAAGACTTTTCACACGCGGATACTGGAACGCCCATTGTTCAAGGACGGCCTCCTCGTAACCGCGTCCTCCCAGCAGAAAGATCGTATAATCTTCATTTTCAGAGAGACGGGCGACCACTTGTTCCATATCGTCCACCGGATAAATCTTTCCACGGTGTTTGGCGAAAGGGGCAATCCCGATCCATTTGCCGTTTTTCGTACCTGCCACCGCTTCCATAGCCGAAAGGTCGGCGGGATGCGATTCATAAAGGGAAGTAAATGATTCTGTATAATTCAGTCCGGCAGCCCGGAATACATCGGCATAACGCTCGATCACCGGACGCAAAGGCTTTAAATCCTTATGGTTGCGGTCAGTAAGGCGTTTACGCTCCTTTCTGGCCTTGTCTACAACATAAACCTTTTTCCCTTTCATCCGGAACAGGCTGCGGATTATGATCGTACGGATCACATTATGCAGATCCAGTACCATATCATACTCAAACTTAACCAAGGCAGAAGCAAACCGGAGCAGTCCGCGCAATGTCTTTTCCGCAGCCTTCGTATTGATTCCTATCACGTCCACATTCACCGGTCGGTTCATGAAGACCGGTATCAGGAATGCCTGCGTAAGAACAGTAAACGTATCCTGCGGATTCGCTTTGGCGGCAGAGTAAATCACCGGAACCGTCATAGCGACATCGCCTATAGCTGAAAGTCGTATAACAAGTATTTTTGCCATCTATTAATTGAATGTTCCGCTATAATAACAGCGGGTTAAATAATAGGAAGGCTCATAATAAGCACTCCCGTTATAATTGTCTATCGTACGACATATCTTATCGTTATAGATGCGTAAGATCGCATCAGCATAATCTTCCCACGAATAAAGAGTGGACAGGATCAGACGCATATACACTTTTCCCATGTCCTGTTCACCCGGGATATGACTGACTAAATCAGGATTAACATTCGTCACATCAAAACTGCCAGCCTGCATTCGATATTCCTGAATCAACCGTTCAACGACAGCCTGCTGATTTTCACTATGCATAACATTTGCCAAGGATAGTTTTTCAGCAATACCCCGTTTTCCCATACAATTTACGACATACCGATTCGGCTGCTTCAAATGCCGTGCTATACGTTCGATCAGGCTACAAACATAAAACACATCATCCTGCGTTATTTCTTCATCCGGAAAGAATACATTCTTCATAACTCGTAACTCTTTTCATAGGTTAACGACTCTATCGCCTTATCAGAACAAAATACAATCTGATGAGTCGGATATTTGAATTTAGCCAATGCCCAGAATGCTTCACGACTGATCGATCCGGAAAGAAAATCTTCTACATAATTCCAAACCGAATCATCTGCCATCGGCCCCTCCACCAAGTCATAAGTATGTGGGACTCCTTTACGACAAGAGGCTATGAAATCGAGCCATTCATCCGTCAACTCTTTAAAACGGAGAATTTGTAACCCGGCAATTTCCTTATATTCGTATACATTAACAATATGAGCCGGAGTTTTATTAGCTGCCCACCGTTGGGCTTGCTTTTCCAACACCGTACAGTAAAATCCGAAACCGAAATCTTTAAAGAAACCGGTAGTTTGTACCTTCGGATATTCTATTACCATATTGCTACCATGATATACTTTCATTGCCATTTATTTTTTACCGTATAATACAGGATTCAAAGCCGGATCATTATACATTTTCATCTGTTTGTACACCTTCATGTACTTGCGGCCATCCTTAATATCGGCCAGCAACTGATCCAATGCCGTTGAAAGGTCTGTCTTCTGTTCCAGCAGCACCTTCAGTTTTTCTTCACATTTGGCTTTGTGTTCGGGAGTCGCATCAGGGCGGTTCACCTCTTCATTCATATGGTAGATCTTGAGTGTCAGGATAGACAAACGGTCTACCGCCCATGCCGGACTCTCCGTATTGATCGTTGCATCCGGCAAGACCTTTACATCCTTGTATTTATCCAGAAAGAAACTATCGATCAGTTCCACCAGATCGGTACGGTCCTGATTAGATTTATCTATACGGCGCTTGATCGCTATCGCCTCGACCGGGTCGATCGCCGGATTACGGATGATATCTTCCAGATGCCATTGCACCGCATCAATCCAGTTTTTCAAATAAAGATAAAACTCAATACTTTTTACCTCATAAGGATTATGCATGGTTGCATCCACATCATCAGAAACATGATACGCTTTCGTAGCCTGTTCAAATATCCGGTAACACTGTTCGCTGAAATTCATAAATAATCGTTTTGCTTTCTGTAAATACTGTTGACAAAGGTAGAAAATCTTTTCTGATAATCTATCAATGAATTTCCTGAAGAGTGGTATTCGGACCTTCCACATACAAGTTGCCCTTTTCGTCCACTCCCATCTTATCGATAAAAACGACACGCTCTTCACCTGTATTCTGCGTACGTCCGTGATACACACAATACATCTGCTTTCCGTCTTTCGAATAAGTCACACTGTTATGGCCCGTACCCGTTACAATCCCGCCTTTTTCAACATTCTTCTCCAGTACCGGGTTGTTTGCCGATTTAACAAAAGGACCGAGGGGATTTTTAGAGGTCGCATAGCCGACAGCATAATTCTTTCCTCCGAAATAATTCGCAGAATACATCATATAATAGATATCGCCTTTCTTAAATATATATGAACCCTCCGTCCATCGGCGGTTCACTTCGCCAGTCGTTACAGAACGGCTCTCCCATTCGGCCTGCGGGTCTTCATTGGTAACAGGCGGGCGCAGGATCAACACGGGTTCGCCGATGATGCCGCTTAAATCAGGTTTCAGCTCGACACCGTAAATCCAGCTTTCCTCTATTTCGTTGAACATACCTTTCTCACGTGCCCATGAAGCCACTTCACTCTCTACCGGATGCTTGTAACAGCAACGGGAATAATATAAGTAAAGACGTCCGTCGGAATCTTGCAGCAGATTACCGTCGATAACAGGATAGCCGGGGTCAAAAAGAGGGCGGTCGCTCATCTCCCTGAACGGACCGGTCGGTTTGTCCGAAACAGCAATACCGATCCTGAAATTCTCCAACTCATTAGTCGGGTTCTCCTTCCAATCGGCACTGAAAAACATATAAAACTTACCTTTCCGTTCATACACTTCCGGCGCCCAGAAGTTGGCTGTAGCCCACGAACCGGCCATATTACCCCGGTAAACCTGTCCTTCCGGTTTCCAGTCTATCAGATTATCCGAAGAATAAGCACAGAAACCATCCACGGCCCCTGCGCCCGTGCCATACATATAATAACGCCCGTCGGAAGCCAACAATACATAAGGGTCACCGAACTTTACAGGCAGCGGATTCGTATACTTCCCCTGGCCGTATACAGGAATGCAAACAATGGCCAGCAAGCATAATACACACAACAACAGATGCTTCATTTTCCAGTTTTTTATACACATTAGTCTTTCATGATATTTAAAGCGTGCAAATTACGTTTTTATCTCCACTTCCGCAAATAATCTCTATCTTTGCCAGTAGTAAAAGGCAAGAAAATGAAAATAGTAGCTGATAACACGGTCCCGTACCTGAAAGGGGTTGCCGAACCGATCGCAGATGTAAAATACCTCAACTCAAACGAGTTCACTCCTTCAACCATCCATGATGCCGACGCCCTGATCGTACGAAGCATCGACAAATGCACCCGTGAATTGTTGGAAGGAAGCCGCGTCAGACTGATCACGACAGCAACCATCGGTTTCGACCATATCGACATAAAGTATTGTGATGAAGCAGGTATTACCTGGAAAAACGCTCCGGGATGCAATGCCGTTTCGGTCGCCCAATATGTTTTATCTTCGCTGATCACCATCGGTCTCCGCAGAAACGAACCATTAGAGGGGAAAACGATCGGAATAGTCGGCGTAGGCCATGTAGGTAAAGAACTGGAAAAACTCTGCGCATCATATGGCATGCACGTTTTACGTAATGACCCGCCACGGGCAGAAAAGGAAGGAGAGGCAGGATTCGTTTCGTTGGATACGATTGCAGAAGAAGCGGATATTATCTCTTTCCATACGCCACTGACAAAAGAAGGACGTTTTGCTACCCGCCATCTGGCAAACGAAGCCTTTTTCAATCAAACACGAAAAAAGCCTTGGTTCGTAAACGCTTCGAGAGGAGCGGTACACGATACTCCGGCGCTAGTGAATGCCTTGAAATCAGGAAAAATAAGCGAAGCAGTGATCGATTGCTGGGAAAACGAACCGGCGATCGACCGTGAATTAATAAGCCTGGCAGCCATAGCCACTCCCCATATTGCCGGATTCTCTGCCGACGGTAAAGCCAACGGGACCCGCACCTGCCTGGAAAATATCGAACGCTTCTTCGGACTGAAGATAGAAAAAATGAAGGAGGTCGTCCCTCCCGTTCCTGCCGATCCGGTGATCGACCTGGACAATGTTACGGAGCATCGTATCGAACATGCGATCTTCAGAAGTTTCGATCCGCTTGCCGTAGACAAGGCATTACGGGAAACACCTGATAAATTCGAATGGTTCCGGTCTAATTACAATCACCCGCGAGAGTTTGCCGCCTACACGATAAAAAATGCAACCGCGGAAGAACGGTCGCTATTCTATAAGTTAGGTTTCAAATAAGCCTCCGTAAAGAAAATGAGAAAAGGATGCGACCTGTTTTGAAAAAGCATGCCGACTAAATTGAATTAGTACGGCGAGTAATCAACGGTTGATAACCGTCAACCGATCGGCTCATAGTTATCGGCCGATTGGCTCATAATCATCAACCGAACGGCTGACAATTATCGGCCGCTGAACAGTACCGCATCCAATATACAAAATATAGTTATAAAAGATACTGGAGATCAGCATCTTATTTATAAAAAAACAATAATAAATCCAACGACTCACAGCAATGGCGAAAGACAAATTATTATCACCCGGCTTTTGTTATATATTGATGGCAAATTTCCTGCTGTTTTTTGCCTTCTACCTGATACTGCCGATCCTGCCATTCTACTTGCAGGAACGGTTTATGACGGACAAGTCGATGATCGGGTTCATCCTGTCCTGCTACACGATAGCCTGTCTTTGTATCCGTCCGTTCTCAGGATATCTGTTGGATACGTTTGCGCGCCGCCCGTTGTATTTGGTAGCTTATGCCGTATTCATGGTCATTTTTGCCGGATATATGGTTGCAAGCCTGATGAGTATATTCATCGTGCTGCGCATCCTGCATGGGTTCGCTTTCGGGATGGTAACAGTTTCGGGTAATACGATCGTAATCGATATCCTTCCTTCTTCCCGACGCGGCGAAGGGATCGGTTATTATGGGATGGCGAATAACCTGGCCATGAGTTTCGGACCGATGATCGGGTTGTTCATGCATGCCAGTTTCAGCTATGAAGTGATCTTCGGCTGTTCGCTGGCTTCCTGTTTCCTGGGGTTTATCATGGCTTATCTGGTGAAGACTCCTTACAAGCAACCGGTGAAGAAAGAACCGATCTCGCTCGACCGCTTCTTTCTGGTAAAAGGGGGCTGGGCAGGCATCTCTTTGTTAATGTTATCTATTCCCTACGGGATGACGACTACTTATGTCGCCATGTATGCGGATGAAATAGGGATTTCTGTCAATTCAGGGCTTTACTTTACCTTTATGGCGATAGGCCTGGCCATATCGCGGCTGTTCTCCGGACGGCAGGTAGATAAAGGACGTATCACGCTGGTCATTACATTGGGAATGTATCTGGCTTGTGCCAGTTTCTTCGCCCTGGCTTCCCTGGGGACATTGATGAAATGGAATCCGGTATTTACTTCCTATTTATATATAGGTATAGCATTATCACAAGGAGTAGCCTTCGGTACGATGTTCCCGGCATTCAATACCCTGTTCGTGAATCTGGCCCCCAACAGTCAGCGCGGGACAGCGACCTCCACCTATCTGACCAGCTGGGACGTAGGTATCGGTATCGGATTGATGATAGGCGGAAGCATTGCACAGGAGTTCGGCGGTTTTAATTATGCCTATCTGTTCGGGGCCTGCCTGACGGTATTGTCTACCTTCTTTTTCATTATCAAAGCAGGACCACATTTCAACAGGAATAAATTACGGTAATAACCGCTCGATATAGTCACACAAGTTTTCGATACCGTTCTCGCTTTTGATCTGCCCGCTTACCGTGGCGGCATTCTTTTTATAATCCGGATTACCGACCAGGTCCGCTATTTTACGTTCCAGTTCATTCTCGGAAACTTTAGCGATCTTCACCCGTTCCGGACCTAATCCCAGTACCTGGACCCGATACGCCCAATAAGGCTGGTCGAGCAATAAAGGAGTAATCAGCTGGGGAACACCCGCACGCGCTACGCTATGTGTCGTACCGCTTCCCCCGTGGTGGATAACGGCATCGCAATGCGGAAAAATCAGATGATGGGGAATCGGTTTCTTCATCAGGAATAATTGTTCGCTTCCTTGTAAAGTTTCCCCTGTCTTCGCCCAGCCTGAACCGACAACCAGCCGGTATTTTTTCCGGTCACTGATACGTGCCAGCATGCCACAGAAACGCTCCCGGTCGTTCGAAGTACAACTGCCCAGCGTAAAGAAGATGACCGGTGTCCGGTCTCTTTGGATAAACGCCATCAGTTCCTGATATGCCTCTTCATCATATTCAAACGTATCATTGAAACAATATCCACCGATATTCCAGCGAAAACGTTCGTCCCACACCGGATCGGTATGTCCCAGATAACGGCTGTACAACAGGAAATTATCACTATTTTTTGCCGCATCCAGGCCGAAATTAGCGATCGGAGCCAGACCATACTTCGCCCGGTTCTTATTGATCGTATCTTTCACCATATAGTTGGATACCTTGTTCATCATCAGCCAAAGCAGTTTCGGCGTAATGACCGGATTAGGCTTCGGGTACGGAAAAGCAGGAGGCGGCATCTTCGTGCCGGGTAGGAAAGGAGCAAAAGCCGTACGGACAAAAGGCTTTTTACAATATTCTGCAATGCCGGTCGCGGCAAACTCCGTATTGGCTGCTACCAGGACATCGTTCTGTTCAAGAAGCGGGATCACCTGCACAAACTGTTTGTCGATCGCATCGCGCGTCCATTCCACGATCCTCTTAAAGCTCTGTTTATTCTCGGCAGCATCGGCCATCATTCCGCCGATATTGTCGAAATCCTGCAAAACGACTTTTACAGGATATTTTCTGACCATTTCCTCAAAAACCTGGGGAACATTCATTGTTACCTCATGACCTCGTCCGACCAACTCGCGTGCCACCGCCAGATAGGGCAACACGTCACCTTGTGATCCTCTTGTTACAAGCAGTATTCTCATTTACTCTATATTTTTACATGCAGTTTTTTCCGGGCACTGTTCTTTTACTTCACAGGCCTCACCCACCTTTTTACCTGCGGCCTTCCGCTTAAAAAGCATCCGGACCAGAAAGGCTAAAAATCCTAATAATAGACTCATTAACATAATGAGAACAAAGAACGCATATATAAACATATCCGTCAATGTCTATTTTTCACATTCGATATTCTATTATTAATAATCTTTCTTTGGCACATATTCATATACAGACAGTTATTATACCCTATAAAAGTCAATTCTTAATAATGGAATATTGATTCTGAAATATAGCTATTGTTTGGTACAAAGTTATATCAGTACTTTGTAACATCAAATAAACAATAAAAAGAAAAGTAAATGAACAAGTATTTATTGCGCAATTTTCTTTATGCCATCTGTGTGGCCACCTTGTTGTTTGCCTGCGATGACAATGATGATTCCGATGGTTCCGGAATGAGCGGAATCTATTCCAACAAGTTGAGCGCACCTGAAGGCGGCAACACATTGACCCTGACTTACAGTGGACGTGAGTTCATCGGTAAGGACGTCTCCTTTAAAATGACCAATGACAACACGGCTAACATCACTTTACATGGTATTCTCCCCGGAGAAACCACGACTCTGCTTGAAAACGTGCCCATTTCGGCCGGAAGCAACGGTTATTCTTTTTCCGGAAACGGGACAGGAACAAACGGGACCTCTTTTTCCTATACCGGTTCTGTCGAAAAAAGTAAAATGACTTTGGCTCTGACCGATGTGAAAGTTGCCACCAACCAACTGACTTCAAACGGCAACTGGTATCCGGTGCTGGGCAGAACTTCCATCGAAACAGATCCGGTGCTAGGAGAATATACATTGATGCGCTGTGCATTTCATCTGGTGACCGATAACGCCCTCTTAGCACAGTTTGCTCCCATGCTGGAACCTATCGCCGGGAATCTGATCTGTTGGTTTATCAATGAAGTCACTTTCAATCCGGACGGTAATATCACGGCCCGTTATGCCACCATGCCGGAAGGCAAAGCGATCGGCGACCTCATCCAACTTCCCCCAAACAGACAGGACAGCGAATGGATCTCCGCTCCGATCAATCTGGCATCTTATTATGTAAAAGACGATTCGGAGCTTTATCTCGTCCCCAATATCGATATGATCCTCTACCAGATCGAGCAAAACAAGACCAAAGCCGACGGAGGCCTGGATGCTGCCGTTATCGCTGCCGTCTACCAGCAACTGAACAAATGGAGTACGACAGGTATCCGGATGAATATCCGTAAAAACTCAGAAACTCCATCCAATAATATGGGCAACCTGATTGCTTACAAAGGCGACATATTCCTGTTCATCGATAAAGAAGAGATAGAAGCCTTCCTCCCTTTATTACCACTGATAAAAGATCTGCTGCCGGAAGATATGCTCGGCGGTTCACTGGGATCGATGATAGGACCTTTGCTCGACATACTGGCGAACAGCCTGCAACAGACGAAAACACTGGAAATGGGCATGATGTTGAGCAAACAAAAGGATATACAATAATAAACAAAGAGTACAGACATGAAAAAATATACTATATTATTTTTACTGGCCCTTCTGAGCATCCCCTCTTTCGGGCAGATCATGAAAGGATTTGTGTATGACAAAGAGACCAACGAGCCGCTGGTGGGTGTCAACATTACTTTTAAAAGAATCAGCGGAGAAACAAACGGAACGATCTCGGAAGCAGACGGTTCATACCAGATCAACCTGCCGGAAGGCGGTGTCGACCTGCTGTTCAGTTATATCGGCTACGAAAATGAGCAGGTTCCGGTCGTGATCAACCGCAATGAAACAAAGACGCAGAATATATTCATGCGTATTAAAGCCAACTTGCTAGGCGACGTCGTGGTCAGTGCCGGACGTTTCGAGCAGAAGCTGAGTAACGTAACGGTCTCCATGGATCTGCTGAAAGCCGAGGATATTACCAAACAGGCTCCTACCGACCTGAGTGCGACACTGAATACGATGCCCGGTGTGGATATCAATGACAAACAACCTTCTATCCGCGGAGGAAACGGCTGGACATACGGTGTCGGTTCACGCAGTATGGTACTGATCGACGGAATGAGTGCACTTACTTCCGGGACCGGTATCATCAACTGGAACATTGTTCCGCTGGAAAATATCGAACAGGTGGAAGTGATGAAGGGAGCTTCGTCGGTACTTTACGGGTCGTCCGCCCTGAACGGAGTGATCAATATCCGTACAAAACGCCCGGGTCTTACGCCTGTCACGACTTTACGCACTTATTTAGGTATCTACGGAGATCCGGAGAACGAAGAATACCGGTGGAGTGACAAATCATTCTGGAAAGAAGGCAAATACGAAGTGGAACCATTCCTGCGTAAGAACGTATTTTCAGGTATCCGTAATCCGATATATGAAGGAGTCGATTTCTCACATGCCCGCCGCGTCGGCAATTTCGACCTTTCTGCCGGATTGAACATGTTCACGGATGAAGGATATAAAAAACAGGGATACAACAAACGTTTCCGTGCCGGAGGCAACCTGACTTACCATCAGCCGATGAACGACGGCAATTTGCTCAACTATGGATTCAACGTCAACTATATGAGCGATAAATATGCCGATTTCTTCCTGTGGCGTTCTCCGAAAGATGTTTATGAACCGTCTCCTATCGCCAATATGGGACGCGAAGCCAATACATTTTATATTGACCCGTTCTTTAATTTTACCAATCCGAACAACAATACATCACATAAGGTAAAGGCCCGTTTCTATTATCGCGGGGACAATATTGCCGACGGATCAAACAACGATGCATCCATTACAGATATTCTCGGGAATATGGGGACGGATGTCGGTGCCATCACAGGGATCGTGCAAAATGTACAGAACGGTGATTACAGCATGTTCTATCCGATCATCCAACCGGCTTTGCAGGGCGACCTGAACGGGCTGGTAAACGGAACGACCAATATCCTAGGACAGATATTCCCTACAGCTACTACAGCCGATTACTGCGACTTGCTTTCATGGGTTATGAAACGCGGTATTCCGAGCAGTACGTCCGATCTGGTCCCCTGGTTGTCGAATGCGATCAACCCGAAATCCGATCCGGTCAGTATCGACAAGAACTATACATATTATCTGGATTACCAGTTCAATAAGAAATGGGATAATGGCACACAGATCACAGCCGGCGCCACTTACGAACACATGCGTAGTACCTCGGTGACAACCGGCAACCATGATAGCGATAATGCCGCCATGTTCTTTCAGTACGACCAGCGCTTTTTCGATCGTCTGAGCGTATCAGCCGGTATGCGTGCGGAATATTACCGCGTCGATGATTTCCTGCGCGAAGCAGATACAAAGATATTCGGAACTAAGGTACCGGTAAAGCCGATCTTCCGTGCGGGACTGAACTATCAGTTGGCCGACTACAGCTTTATCCGTGCCAGCTTCGGACAAGGTTACCGTTATCCTTCCCTGACAGAAAAATATGCCCGTAAGGACATCGGTGGTGTCGGCGTATTCCCGAACAATGAAGTAAGGGCAGAAAAAGGGGTGAACGCCGAACTAGGTATCAAGCAGGGATATAAATTCGGTAACCTGATGGGATTCTTCGATGTAGCCGGTTTCTACACACAATATACGGATATGATCGAATTCCGTTTCGGCTTCTTCGATCCCAATTCATATGCATATGCAAATAGTACGAAGGAAATTCTGGGTATCATCGCACAGGGACAGATGCCGGGCATCGGAGCACAGTTCTACAACGTATCCAAAGCACGTATCTACGGGGCAGAGATAAGTACGAACGGTTTCTATAACTTCAATGCCGACACCAAACTATCCTATAACCTGGGATATGTTTTCATCGAACCGGAAGATGCCGATTACAAGGAGAAGAACGAAATCGAAGCACAGTACAACGATCCTCTCCGTGCAAAAGAAAAATCCAATGATTCCAAGTATCTGAAATACCGTCAGAAACATACGGTGAAAGGAGTTGTCGACCTACAATGGAAACGCCTGAACCTGGGAATGAACGTTACCTGGAAAAGCAAAATGCTGGCCGTCGACTACCTGATGGTAGACGAACGGGAAAAAGAACAGCCGGATGCCATGGAATATATCCGACAACTCCTGTACGGAAATATCGGTGGGGAAACGCTCAATACGTACTGGAAAGAAAAGAATACGGATTACTGTGTAGTCGACCTGCGTGCAGGTGTGAAAATAACGAAGGACGTGTCGTTCCAGTTCATGATCAATAATCTGTTCAATAAAGAATATTGCACACGCCCGATGCTTGTTTCGGCACCACGGACCTACGTGATGCAACTGAATATGTCATTCTGATAAACCACTAATAATTAGAAAGCCCTGCCGACACGATAATCCGGCAGGGCTTAATTTTTTATATCACTTTTCAGTTATTTCAACAAATCTTCGATCACATGCGGATAATGGGCATATTCCAGCGCATGCACTTTGGTAGCGACCTCGTCCGGCGTATCGGTAGGCAACACTTCACATTTAGCCTGAAAAATGACATCACCTTCGTCGTAATTTTCATTGATATAATGTATCGTAATACCCGATTCCTTCTCTCCGGCAGCCACTACGGCCTCATGCACATGCATGCCATACATACCCTTTCCGCCATGTTTCGGCAACAAAGCCGGATGAATATTAATGATCTTACCCGGATAAGCACCCAGTAACGCATCCGATATCTTATTCATAAAACCGGCCAGGACGATCAGATCGACCTGATATTCCGCCAGTTTCGCCAGGACAGGCGTTCCCTCCACAAATTCATCACGGGAAAACACAAAAGAAGGAATTCCCAGTTTATTGACACGGGCATGCACGCCCACATTCTTATTATTGGACAAAACAACTGCTACTTTAACAGTTTCACTTTTAGAGAAATACCGGGCTATATTTTCGGCATTCGTACCCGAACCGGATGCAAAAATTGCTACGTTTTTCATATTTTCCTATGTTTTAGTGCACACGAAAAGAAAAAATGTGCAGTTTTCCGTATTTTTAGTGCATTAAATTTGTTTTGTAACATAAAAAATTCTTTTCTTTGCACTGCAAATTTAAAAAGTATATTCGTATTTATTAATCTAAATTGAAAAAGTTATGTCTGAAGTTGCTGAAAGAGTAAAAGCTATCATCGTTGACAAGTTAAGTGTTGAAGAAACAGAAGTTACAAACGAAGCAAGCTTTACTAACGATTTAGGAGCAGACTCTCTTGACACTGTAGAATTGATTATGGAGTTCGAAAAAGAATTCGGTATCTCAATTCCTGACGATCAAGCAGAAAAGATTACAACTGTAGGTGACGCTATCGCTTACATCGAGGCTAACGCGAAGTAATCAATCCTTTTAACTAAAGGTATGGAATTAAAAAGAGTTGTAGTAACAGGTCTTGGAGCTATTACTCCTCTTGGTAATACCCTCCCCGAAACATGGGAAGGTATTATCAATGGAAAAAGTGGCGCTGGACCTATTACTCAGTTTGATGCATCCAAATTCAAGACACAATTTGCATGCGAAGTTAAAGGCTTCGATCCGTTGAAAGTTATGGATCGTAAGGAAGCCCGCAAGTGTGATCGTTATAGCTTATTCGCGATCGACGCGGCGAAACAAGCGATCGAGGACGCGGCAATGGACTTGGATAACGAAGATAAGAACCGTATCGGCGTTATTTTCGCTTCAGGTATCGGTGGTATCAAGACATTCGACGAGGAAGTATTGAGTTATGCGAAGATCAAGGATACGATCGGTCCGAAGTTTAACCCGTTCTTCATCCCGAAAATGATCTCGGATATCGCGGCTGGACATATTTCCATGCTTTATGGATTCCACGGCCCGAACTTTGCGACCGTCTCAGCTTGTGCATCTTCTACAAACGCTATCAGCGACGCATTCAATTATATCCGTTTAGGCAAGGCTAACGTCATCATCACCGGTGGAGCGGAAGCTGCTGTTTCTGAATCGGGTGTAGGTGGATTCAACTCCATGAACGCGTTATCGACACGTAATGATTCTCCCGAGACCGCATCTCGCCCGTTCAGCGCTAGCCGTGACGGATTCGTGATGGGTGAAGGTGGAGCTTGCTTGGTATTGGAAGAAATGGAGCACGCATTGGCTCGTGGCGCTAAAATATATTGCGAGATCGCAGGAACCGGAATGTCTGCCGATGCTTATCACTTGACCGCTTCTCATCCGGATGGTTTAGGAGCGAAGCTGGTTATGCGCAACGCATTGGAAGATGCGGGAATGACTCCGGAAGATATTGATTACATCAATGTTCATGGAACATCGACTCCCGTAGGCGATATCTCAGAGGTTAAGGCGATCAAAGATGTGTTCGGAGAACATGCTTATCAACTGAATATCAGTTCTACAAAGTCAATGACCGGTCACTTGCTTGGTGCTGCCGGAGCGGTAGAGGCGATCCTGTGTATTATGGCTATAAACGATGGTATTATCCCGCCGACCATTAACCATGCGGAAGGCGACGATGATCCTGAAATAGATTATAAACTGAATTTCACATTCAATAAGGCTCAAAAGAGAGAAGTGAAAGCCGCTTTATCGAATACGTTTGGTTTCGGTGGACACAACGCTTGCGCCATTGTTAAAAAATTCGTGAAATAACGTGTTTAGAAAGCTATACAAACAGCTACATAAAAGAATAAGGCTCCTGCATAATAAAGGTAGGGAGCCTTATTTGTCTTTATCAAAGATTCTAGGTTTTTATCCGGATAATCTCCAGATTTACGAGCAGGCCTTGTTGCATAAATCATCATCAGTAGAGACGGGTGATGGTAAATGGCTTAACAATGAGCGTCTTGAATTTTTAGGAGATGGCATTTTGGATGCGGCGGTCGCCGATATTGTCTATAAGCGCTACCCGAATAAGCGGGAAGGCTTTTTGACAAACACACGCTCCAAGATCGTACAACGGGAAACGATGAATAAGGTTGCCGTACAACTCGGCCTCGATCAAATGGTAGTCTATTCAACCAAGATAAACTCTCATAACAATCATATGTATGGTAATGCGCTCGAGGCTTTGATCGGCGCTATTTATCTGGATCAAGGTTATGACGTTTGTTATAAGTTTATCCGTGACGTGATGATAGAAAAGTATATCGATGTAGATACACTCGTCCGGAAAGAGATAAATTTCAAGTCAAACTTGATTGAATGGAGCCAAAAGAACAAAATATCGATCTCGTTCGATCTAATAGAGTCTTTTACGGATCATGATGGAAATCCTGTATTCCAAAGCGCGATTAAATTGCTCGGCGAGCAAATTGGCATAGGTATCGGTTACTCCAAAAAAGAATCCCAGCAAGCGGCTTCTAAAATGGCGGTCAAAAGATTGCGGACAGACAAAGAACTCCAGCAACGTATCTCTGCCACAAAGAAAAAGAAGACGGGTGAACTAACCGATGAAAAAGAGTTTTCTGACCTCCCAGAGGAAGAAACTGTATGATAAATAGCAGAACTTGGGTATATCGTTTGATATACCCAAGTTCTTAGTTATATAAGAATAAGCTCATATAAAGTTGTATGTATGAAAAAACAGTACAGTAAATTTCTCCGAATATTAATAACCAGCATATTATATATCGGCTATTTCTCGATTTCAAGTTCGTTGGCGCAGATCAGCGAAGGAGGACTCCCCCCCAGCTTTCAATTCGCAGGTTCACTTCGAAGTGAAAAGCTAGCAGAACAAGTTCCAGTGAATTTCAGTGTGGAAGACCTCAAGGCGGTCGATGCGTGGAGGGTCAGCCAAGGCGCTCCGTTGCGTGTAGCCAAGTCGATCCCAACCAGCTTCGACATCGCCGATAGCGGCGATTGGATTTCACTACCCGACGGTAGCCAAATATGGCAACTTCACCTTCAAGCGAAAGGAGCGATCGCCTTGATCCTGTATTACTCCGATTTTTATATACCCAAAGGTGCCCGGTTATACCTGTATAACGCAGCGAAAACCCAAGTATTGGGTGCCTATACGCATCGTACGCATCCTGAAAACGGACCGTTCGCAACCCAAGCCGTAGCAGGCGATGAGGTGATCCTCGAATATGTACCGGCACCATCCGGCGAGACACCTCGACTACGCATCCGGGAGGTCGGTTACGGGTATAATCATCTTGAAGCGATCATGCCTGAAGTACAGGAAGCGCCGGGAGCTGGCTTTTCAGAAGCTTGCGAAGTGAATATCAATTGCGAGGAGGGAGCCGATTGGCAGGAGCAAAAGAAGGGGGTGATACAAATGATTCAATACATCCGTAATAAAGAGGGAGAAGGAGGAAGCTATATTTGTACGGCTTCTCTGGTAAATAATACGGCCCGTGACAAAAAGCCTTATGTATTATCCGCCTTCCATTGTTCGCAAGATATACTGGGCGAACAGACGGTTACTCCCGAGGAATTAGCGGTCTGGTTGTTTTATTTCCACCAAGAACATGTGGGCTGCGATAATGAGTCACCCATTTATCCGATAAAAACCATGGTAGGATGTACACGGAAAGCCTCTACCCCTGTCGAAAACGGTTCCGACGGACTGTTGCTGTTGCTTAACGACGAGATCCCCGACGATTATAATGTATTCTTTAACGGATGGGATCGTTCAAATATGCTTTCACTCTCGGGCGTAGGCATCCATCATCCTTCCGGCGATTATATGAAAATCTCCACCTATGGAAATTATCCGACAGAATCGATTACATGGCGTAATAGTGATGTTGGGAAAACCGGGGCCACGAACGCTCATTGGAACGCGACTTTCGATGCCACGTTAAACGGACACGGGGTGACCGAGGGAGGTTCTTCCGGCTCGCCTTTATTTAATAGCAAAGGCTTGATTATAGGTACGCTGAGCGGTGGAAGCTCCAGTTGCGAACTGCCCGAAGAATTGAATTTATACGGTAAATTGTATTATCACTGGAATAAATACAGTGATAATGATACAGCCCGGATGGATGTCTGGCTAGATCCACTCGGAACGGGCGTCACCTCGTTGCAGGGAATGACGCAGGATGGGAAAACGATCGGAAACGAGTATGAAGGTCCGACTGATTTGAAATACAAACAGATCTCCACGGGTGAGATTCAACTGACATGGAATGCCCCAGTCCTCGAAAAAATAGCTGGTTGGGGATCACAAGATCGTTATCAACAGTTCGGTCTCGGAGGAGATCCATTCTATTTCGCTCAGAAATGGGATACGAAAGATCTACAACCGGTGCATAAAAAAACGATCCGGAAGGTTAATTTCTATCCACTGGAAGGGGTCACTTATGGAGTCTATATCAAACAGGGAAACCGGGAGTATGAAGAGAGTTTCACTCAACTGCAATCAGGTAAAATAAATTCGGTCACACTTAAAACACCATTCGTAATCGACGCGAAGCAGGATTTACTGGTAGCCATTCATGTGATAAGCTATGCCAATAACACATACCCGGCATGCTCCGATGAAGGCCCCGCAGTCGACGGAAAAGGGAATTTATATTCTTTGGACGGAAAAAAATGGGAAACATTCTCAGATGATGAGCTAGATGCCAATGTTGTGTTATCGATCGTAATAAGCGCGGAAGAAGGTGAGCTCCCCTCAAGTTCCGTATTCTCCACGAGCACTTTCTCGGAGAAACCGCAACCCATGAGAACGGGCCGATTATCATTCCGGAAACTGGCTATCGCCTCTGATGCGCAAGAAGCAGAGTTGATCACGGCTTTTCCGGAGCTGACCGGTTATAAGGTATATCAAGATACCCGGGAACTGACGACATTACCTGTTTCTCAACGGAATTATACGGTGAAAAATCTGACAACAAGTACCCCTCTGCTCCAAGTAACGGCACTTTATGGAACCGACGAAAGCGCTCCGGCTACGGTAATTCCGGAAACGAGCGTAGGTAACGAACTGAAGCCAACAGGCGAAGAAGTAGATATTCAACCACGTATCTTCTCGAATGAAGTACAGATCCAGAATTATCAACAACTGAAATCGCTTGAGATCTACAGGGCCGATGGAAAGTTGATACGTAGCGTCCCGCAACCGGGAAGCAGTCTCAGCACGGGTGATTTTGCCACTGGAATGTATATCTTCCGCTTGACTACCGAAAAGGGAAGCCAAACCGTTCAAGGTATTAAAAAATAAACGGCCGCCTACTAGTATAAAGTAAAAAAGGTTGTGCGTTCTCTGACACACAACCTTTTTTATTTTATTTCCCGAATGTTACCCCCATCCGTTTTCCTTGTACGATCAAATCATGATCCGGTGTCACCAATTTTAGTTTTCCCGCTACTTCCGACAAGGGAATGGATTCCACCGTGTCTCCTTTCATACAAACCATACGTCCGAATTCACCAGTAGCGATCAGTTCCGTGGCATGGCCTCCCAAGCGAGTCGCAAGGTTACGGTCGAACGGAGAGGGGTTTCCACCCCGTTGGGTGTATCCCAATACGGTATCCCGGGTCTCGATACCCGTTCCCGCCTCGATAGCCCGGGTGATATAATCAGAAGGACGCTTTTTATCCGGAGTCTCGATACCCTCGGCTACTACAACGATGGAATAAGGTTTGCCCCTGCGAGCCCGATCCAAGATCGCCTCGTTCACCTTATCGATATCGTATCCCAATTCCGGAAGTAAGATCACGTCGGCACCTCCAGCCATCCCGGCATACAAGGCGATCCATCCGGCATGATGGCCCATCACCTCCACGACCATCACCCGCTTATGTGAACTAGCCGTAGAATGAAGACGGTCTATAGATTCCGTGGCGATATTCACGGCGGTATTAAAACCGAACGTAATATCCGTACCCCATATGTCATTATCGATTGTCTTGGGAACGCCTATCACGTTCAATCCGATCTGAGATAACAGATTGGCCGTCTTCTGCGTACCGTTTCCTCCGATACAAACCAAGCAGTCCAGCCCCAGCTCCTCATAATTTTTCTTAATGATCTCCGGCTTTTCCGAATCTCCCGAGGCCAAGAGCTTACGGAAAGGCTTCTCTCTGGACGTTCCTAAAATGGTTCCCCCTAAATTTAATATGCCGGATAAGCTCCGTTCATCGAAAACTTGGACGTCTTTATTCAAAAGACCTATAAAACCGCTATGAATACCTATCACTTCCATGCCGTAATGCATGATAGCGGTCTTGCCAACACCACGGATCGTAGCGTTGATACCGGGGCAATCGCCACCCGATGAGAGAATCCCTATTTTCATCGTAACGTTAATTTAGTACCTAGCAAAGATATAAATAAAAAGAGAATGCCTACATTTGCACTCGAACAAATAAAAAGAGCATGGATATTTTAACACAGATGATTTCGCTCCTTTTCCGCCATCGACAAACGGAGATCGGACGATTTGGGCAGGATATAGACCATATCCAGCGCAAACAGCTGCATGCTCTGCTTTCGACGGCACGCAAGACGGAATGGGGACTCAAATATGATTATAAAAGCATTCGCTCTTATTCTGACTTCTGCCAACGTCTTCCCTTACAGACTTATGACGAGATAAAGCCGTATGTCACCCGAATGATAAACGGAGAAAGGAATATTCTCTGGCCTTCGGTGGTGCGGTGGTACGCTAAGAGTAGCGGGACCACGAACGACAAAAGTAAATTCCTGCCCGTCACCCCCGAGATATTAAAGGGTTGCCACTATAAAGGAGGCTTCGATTGCGTGGCCATTTATCTGCGGAACAACCCGGAAAGCCGTTTCTTCTCCAAGAAAGGCTTGATATTAGGCGGCAGCCATAGCCCTTCCCCGCTAAACTCCGAGGCTCATCAAGGCGACTTATCCGCCGTATTACTTCAAAATCTCAATCCGCTCGTCAATTTAATACGCGTCCCCAAGAAACCCATTATCCTAATGGATGAATGGGAAAGCAAGATCAAGGCGATCGTGGAGAACACTTGGAATAAGGATGTAAACAGCCTATCCGGTGTTCCTTCTTGGATGTTGGTCTTGATCAAGGCCGTATTGAAAAAAACGGGTAGGGAATATCTTACGGACGTATGGCCTAATCTGGAGGTCTTCTTCCATGGGGGAATCAGTTTCGAGCCTTACCGGGAGCAATATAAAACCTTGATTCCATCGAATAAGATGCATTATATGGAGACCTATAACGCATCCGAGGGCTTCTTCGGGCTGCAAGACGATCCGACAGACCCCAGTTTACTTATGATGCCGGATTACGGTATTTTCTATGAGTTCATCCCGATGAACGAGGTGGGTAGCGCCCATCCGACCGTGTTACCGCTGGAATCGGTAGAGACCGGGAAAAACTACGCGATGGTGATCACGACCTCGGGAGGATTATGGCGCTATCAGATCGGGGATACGGTACGTTTCACCTCGTTATTCCCTCATAAATTCGTTATCTCCGGACGTACCAAGCACTTTATCAACGCCTTCGGCGAGGAGCTAATGGTGGATAACGCCGATAAGGCGATCGCCATGACTTGCCTACGAACCGGGGCGAAAGTAAAAGAATATACCGCCGCCCCACTCTTTATGCTGGATAAGGCAAAAGGACGGCACCAATGGTTTATCGAGTTTGACAAGAAACCGGAATCTCTCGATGAATTCGCCACTTTATTAGATCAGAACTTACAAAAGCTGAACTCGGACTATGAGGCGAAGCGGTATAAAGAGATCTCCCTTCAACCGCTGGAAATCGTTATCGCCCACGACGGTGCTTTCTATGAATGGCTCAAGCAGAAAGGTAAATTAGGCGGCCAACACAAGATCCCACGCCTCAGCAACGACCGCACGCATATAGAGGAGCTTTTGCGCATCAACCAGTCTCTATAAGCCGGTATGCGCTTTATTCATAAGACGCATTAAAATTGATAAGTCAGATAGAATCCCGCCATATTCGAACTGAATACCGGAGCGGCCACGATCGGGCAGTTCTTCACATTTCGATTGATCCGCCGGGCGATAGCGTTACGAATCGGGAAATAGATCAGATACGATAACTCTACCGACAAGATCCCGAAACCCGCGCCGGCTACTACATCCGCCACCCAATGCCTGTTATTGTATAAGCGGGAACCCGCCACGAACGCCGCTATCGCATAACCCGAGTAAGCGAGTATAGGCGAGCTATCCTTAAATTCCTTATAAGCCATATGCGCCCCTAAGAAAGCATTCGAGGTATGTCCGGACGGAAACGAATAAGGCGCCCCGTCCGGGCGAGGCTCGTTTACCCAGTTCTTCAGCCCATGCACCATCAATCCGTTCATCCCTTCCGCTAAAGCGACCAAGCAAAGTTGGTCCACCCAGTTATGCTTCTCTGTTCCCATAAGGTCGCAGACAAATACCCAACCCAGCATTCCCCACTCCAAGTAATTGTCGATATGGATTTGCTTCACGGAATCTTTCCGGGAAAACAGGTGAAAGTCATTCATCCCGTCGATCGCCGTGCCTACGGCTCCCACCGTTATCAATGAGGCCGGAAGAATCAAGCTTTTCGGGTTAAACTTATAGGCGACGACAGGCATTCTCTCCTTGACAGGGGCTTGAGAACGTACGTTTAACGTATCGAGATCACCAACGCCGGCGAACGCAATGTTTACGAAGCCTATCAAAAGGCTTGCCAAGACGATTAATTTCCTATATATCATATCCGTTATTTTCCTCTAAGACATCCCTCTCCCGGATAAACCCTTCATCAAAATAGTTGTTCTCTATTTTCGAATGGATCACCCGCTGGAAATAGAAACGATGGTTATTCCAATGGAAGGCCGGGTATTCCCTGTTTTGTTTGACAATATTATTCGTGAAGACCAACCCGTCCACGGACTTGGCGTATACCAATGGCCTATCGAACGTAATAAACTCGTTCGCGTCGATCACGATATCACTATGGAAATATTTCCTTTGCGACGCTAAATCCGGGATTTCGGGATAAATAGAGATAATAGCGTTCGTAAATTGGAACATATTCGTCAAGGAGTTGATGAACTTATTCTTACGGATCAACACGTTCCGGCAAGCGCCGGTCTCGAACCAGCCGTTGCAATCACCGCACAGCAGGATCGCCGTCCCCGAGGTATGATCGAAAACATTATTCTCTACGACCGTTTGCCGAGGCGTGCTGAACAAGGAACCGCGGGCACGGTTATTCCGGATCACGTTATCCGAGAATAGGACCGTCGGCGTCCACTCCAGATTCTCTATGCCGAAGCCGCTTCCCTCATGGATCGAAGGATTCACCGTATTCTCAAACCGGATCTCGAACTCCTTCGCCCCTCGGTAATCCGGTTGATCAACTGCCTTGATAGCGGTAATCCGGTTTCTCGCCCCTATCAATTCCATGGTGCTCGAATGGATGAACTGCACGGAATCCCCTACCCTTCCCCATTCGAAACCATACGATTGCGGGTGCATATACCGGCCTACCAAGGTAGAGTCATTCACTCGTCTCACCACTTTCAGGTAAGTTCCATGCACATTGATAGCGTCGTCCATCATCCCTTCGTACAAGCCATTCTTGGAGATGATCGTTCCCTTGCAGGCCGAGAAATGGGTAGCGTCCGCCTGTGTCGTGAAATACCGCGGATCGTCCGCCCCTTTCAAGCAAACGGAGAAACCATCCAGCGTGATATTCTCGCTCACTTGCGCCAAGAGGCCCATTCCCTCGGCATAATGAACCTTGATATTCTCCAGAGTCGTATTCACGTCATGATACAGGAAGACACCGGGAGCCGGACGTTCCCAAGAACGCATGGCGATCACCGTACCGGGCACCAAACGGCTGTCTTTCCAACGGGGAGACTTTATCAGCCTTGGAGAAACCTCGATCAAGCCCCGCACGCCTACCGGGATATCGCTTGTATTATACACCAAATGACGTGTATCTCCCTCGAAGGCGATACCGGAACCGGGAGTCAACTCCCAGCCTTCTCCCTCCGCTACAAACACGCTATCCCGTATCTCATAGCGTACCCATGGAGCCACCTCGAAGGTGATCCCGCCTTTCAGCGTATCGTTCTCCACCACTTTTACCTGTGAAATCTGAGGATGCTTGAAGTCTATACTGAAATTCTTCAAGACACAATTCCTCGAATCCAGCAAAGAGACCGGCAACATCCTGCCGTGGAAGATTAACTCCGAGCCTTGCCCGTCGAACACCATATTCTTCATCCCCTCGAAAGGCAAACCTACTTTCTTCGGATTCATTTGATCATGATTCGAGATGAAATAGACACGCTCCGCCGCGCTATCGGGATAAAACTCATAGCGGCCCTTAGGCAAGGTCACCACAATGGTCTGGTTTTCCTCGCATTTCTCCCGTATCTGCTCCAATGCCCTCGCCATAGCGGGCGCATTATCCACATTCTCGACCGGGGATAAACCATAAGCCGACAAATCATACCTCCCTTCCGTAGAACAAGCGCTTCCAAACAGGGAATAAAGCAGGACAACTGCCCCCCATAGATACCATTTCATAGAAAATCAATTAAATATATCCGCGAAGGTATGTATTTTACAGGGTAAGCGCACTAAAAACAGACAACAACTTTCCGTCTCATGAATCCTATCACGAATCTCCTATAATAGCAGCCTGAGTTTTCTCCTAATAAAACAAAAGTTTCCTCAGTAAGAAACTTTTGTTTCCCTATATAGAAACGAAAGTTTTTCCTTGAAGAAACTAAAGTTTTCCGTATAAGAAATTTAGAAAAACTGCAATAGACTGATAATCAATTAAAGTACAAAAAGAAACAGCTACCCTTTCCATTCTCGGATTCTACCGAGATATGGCCGCCATGCAAGGTGATTATTTGCTTACAGATGCTTAAACCGATACCCGAGCCGGAGGGCTTGGTGGTGAAGAAAGGTACAAAAACCCGGTCGATCACCTCGGGTAAGACACCGATACCGTTGTCTCGCACGGTAAAGACGAGTTCGTTTCCCTCCTGCTGAGCCGCCACGATAATCTCGGGGTTTGACTTTTCCGCACAAGCCTCACAAGCATTCTTCAGTAAGTTCAAGAAGACCTGCTCCATCTGCGCCCGATCCGCGAACCATTCCAGAGGCTCGTCCGGCAAGCGGAAACGGATAGAAGGCTCAGGGCACAAACGCCCTAAATCCGAAAAGAAATCTTTCACTAAGATACGGGTCTTTACCGGAGAGGCGATCCGGGTCAATCTCCGGTAATTCTCAACGAAATCCAGCAACCCTTTACTCCGGCGATGGATGACATTTACCCCATGCTGGATATACGAACGATTCCGGACATCATCCGGATCTGCTTTGCAACGTTTGCTCAAGGTCTCGGACAACGAGATAACGGGTGTGATGGAGTTCATGATCTCGTGCGTCAAGACACGGATCAATTTCTGCCAAGCCTCCATCTCATTCCGCTCCAAGGTAGAATGGATGTTCTTCAAGCTGACGATCCAACGCTCGCAACCTCGCAAGTCGATACGAGTGGCATCGATCGCCCAATCTTGCGGAACGGATGGTTTTCCGTAACGCACCACCGTCTTCCCCGCCTTGATAGCCTCCAAAAACTCATTGGGTAACCGACACCTCGTATCCAGCAACGCGTCGGCGGTCCGGTTCTTCCATTCAATAGCCCCTTCCTTGTCGGTAACAAGTACGGCTGTATCCACCTTATTCAACAGGCTCTCAAAATACTGCCGCCTCACCTCCTCGTCCATCAATCGGCCACGCAAGGATCGCAGGGCTGCGGACAAATCGTCCGCCAACTCCCGCATCACCTTATCCTCGTAAGGTGAACGAACGATCTGGATCAAGTCTTGCTGCCGCAAGCAATCCACCACATAACGCCAATACTTCACCTGCCGCATCTGTATGAAATAAAGATGAATCGAGAAATACAAGATCGCGATCCCGCAAAAAGTAGGACAAAAGATAATCTCCTCATGCACGCAATAGAACAGGAGTCCCGTAGACAAGACGATGCCTACGATGTGCGAGATGACCGTGAACGCATACGATCTCATAAGCCGAACTTCTCTATTTTACGATACAAGGAAAAACGGGTGATACCCAATAGCTCGGCGGCATAGCTCATATTACCATTGCTTTGCCGCAAGGCTCGCTCGATGATTTTCCGCTCGGCTTGCTCTAGATTCAAATCAGGGTCCAGCTCCTTCTTCCGCTCGTAAGAGGCCGTATAGAGAGGGAAATCATCCGGTCTCAGCACCGTACCCTCGTTCAAGATCACGGCTCGCTCCAAAACATGCTGCAACTCCCGGACATTACCGGGCCAAGGGTATTTCATCAGCTTACTCCCCGCCTCCCGGCTCAACCCTTTGATCGTTTTCTTGTATTTCCGGCTATACAGCCTCTGGAAATGATCGGCCAGCATCAAGATATCCTCTCCCCGCTCACGCAGCGGTGGTATGGCTATCTCTATGGTATTGATCCGATAGAGCAAGTCTTGCCGGAAACTCCCCTCGCCCACCAGCTGACGCAGATTGGCGTTGGTAGCGCAGATCAAACGAACATCGATCGAGATCGGTTCCACCGCTCCCAAACGGGTGATATGACGTTTCTCTATAGCTGTCAGCAATTTAGATTGCATCGGCAAGGACAGGTTACCGATCTCGTCCAGAAAGAGCGTACCGCCGGAAGCCATCTCCATACGTCCCGGCTTGGATCTTCGGGCATCCGTGAAGGCACCTTTCTCATAGCCGAACAACTCACTCTCAAATAATTGTTCCGGGATACTTCCCAAGTCGATCGTCACGAAAGCATCGTCACGCCGGGGCGAGTAATGCCTCAACAAACGGGCAACCAGATCTTTTCCGGTACCGCTCTCACCGGTAATCAATATATTCGCGTCGGTCTCCACAAGTTTGTAGATCGTGTCTTTTACCTTCAGCATAGCCGGCGACTCACCGATCAATTCCGGCAATGTGTCGTCCTCCTTCATGGCTTTCATTTGCTCTCGCAAACGTCCTACCTCCTTACGGGAATGGCTCAATCGAATGCCCGACGAGAGGGTAGCCAGCAACTTCTCCGTTTCCCACGGCTTGGAGATGAAATCGGTAGCGCCAACCTTAATGGCCTTGACCGCTTTCTCTATATCCGAATAGGCCGTCATGAAGATCACGACCGCCTGCGGATCGATCTCCAAGATTTGTCCCAAATACTCAAAACCCTCCTGCCCGCTCACGGCATCCCGATGGAAATTCATATCCAGCAAGACCACGTCCGGTTGGAACGTCCGCATGAAATACTCGATGCGTGCCGGTTGTGTCGTTACCTTCACCTTTTGCATGTACGGCTCCAACAGTAAGTTCAATGCGAACAACACATCCTTATTATCGTCGATGATCAATATCTTTCCTTTTTCTTCCATACGGACAAAGATAAAGGGAATAAAGACAGCTTGTACGTGCATTATCGCACAAAAAATGTACGCTATCGCACTACATGAAGAAATACAGATTTTTCTATGATTCTATTTTCTAATACGTTACATTTATGGCATGATATTTGAATCGGATTCAGCGAAATTGAGTCATCAGCGATATCATCAAAAAACGGAATTGCCATGTTAATACATTACTGTGTCATTGCCTTCAAAAACATCTGGAAGTATAAAGTCAGCGCCTCCATCAGTATCCTAGGGCTGGCTTTCGCCCTCGTCTGTTTCGTGCCCATACTCTATTGGATGGATCATGAGACCACTTACGATTCTTTCTACAAGGATTCCGAATCCATCTACCGTGTCTATAGCGTAGAGAAACAATCCGGGAAAGTAAACAAAGGAGCCTCGAAAGGTATCGAGAATAGCCTACGAGAGCAAGTCCCAGCTATCGAAGCCTCCACCACGCTTATGCTTTCAACCGAAAACTGCCGTACCCAAGCGACTCCTTATATCCAAATGAATATGCTTTATACGGACAGCACGTTCCTAGAGGTATTCCCGCAATCTTTCGTTTGTGGAGAAATGAGTCATCCGCTACAAATCGTAAACAACATGATCTTGAGCGAAAGCATGGCGGTCCGTCTATTTGGCGACGCGGAAAAGGCGATCGGGCAACCGATACACACCTTGATGAGAGCCTCCTTACCTCCCTACATCGTCACGGCGGTGGTAAAAGATCCACCGGCTCATACCAATCTACCGTTCGACGCGATCATCAACCATAACATGATACAGCATTTCTCCCAGTTACCTCCAGAGGCACAATGGAGCTTCTTCGTGATGGACTTATACGTGAAACTCCATCCAAGCGCAGACCCAAAAGCCTTCGCCAATCAACTAAAAGAGCTACCCGAACGTATCGGGGTGAACAAGGAGATCGAGTTGCGAACACTCCCCATCCGTGAGATCCGGCATCATCTGAATGAAGATACACCTTTTACCTTAAATTTCATCGGCTTGTTTGTCGTATCTGGTGCCCTATTATTGTTTGCCGCCCTCTTCAATTTCTTGAATTCCTATATGGATCTCTTTCGGCAACGTGTGCGGGAATGGCGTTTACGGACGGTCAACGGCGCAACGAGAAAGCAATTGATCGAACAAATGTCTGTCGAACTAGGCTGTTCCGTACTTGCATCCTTGTTGGTAGCCTTGATCTTCATAGTCCAAGTCAAGCCGCTTTTCGCCCGATGGCTGGAGATTGATTTGGAGATGGGCCGGTTCCTGTTTCTTTTCGCAGGGGTAGGTATAGGTACATTCCTCATCCTCCAATGTGCAGGATTAGTATTCTTCGGGCAGTTCAGCCATACGGCAACCACCTCGCTCGTTCCCAAAGAGACAGTCAAACCCCTTTTGTTACGCCGCATGGCCGTGACCTTACAATTGATGATCAGTATCCTGTTCATCGTAGCATCACTGGTTGTCATGGAGCAAATGCGATTCGTAAATCAAAAAGATTTAGGTTTCGATCCAAAAGGCCTTATCCAACTATCCGGCTTCGTAGACGTATCCGGGAAAATAGAATCCACGTTGATGCAAGAGTTAAGTGCCCTGCCGCAGGTCAAAAGTTTCACCGACACGAACTTTAAGCCTCAACATCATGTCGATCCCATGGCGATCTTCACGAATGTGGAATGGGAGGGAAAACCGCTGGACACAAAGGTGGACTTCCACCTCTATGGAACCGATCACCGATTTGGTGAGACCTTCGACCTAAAGATGTTAATGGGCCGATGGTGGACAGAAGGCAACGAACTTAGTGTCGTGCTCAACGAGTCGGCGGTTCGTGCCATGGGCTTACAAGACCCAGTCGGCAGCATCATCCGTATGCCGTGGTGGTCAGATTTCAGCGTGATCAAAGAATACGAGATCGTCGGTGTCGTCAACGATTTCCATGCGCTATCTTTCCGGGAAAGTATCCATCCGATGCTATTCATTCCTTCGGGTGGACTGGTGAATAATCTGTATATCCGGGTCATACCGGGCGAGGAAGGAAACATCGCCCACCATATCACGGAGCTACTGCCCAAGATAGACCCGACATTAGCGGATACCCGGATCACCCCGATCGGAACGCTTTACGATCAACTGAACCAATCCGAGATCGTCGGGCTGAAAATATTCTCGTTCCTCGCTTTCGCCTGTTTGCTAATCTCCTTGTTCGGCATCTACGCCGTCGCTACAGCCTCCACGAAACGGCGGCGTAAAGAGATCGCTATCCGGAAAGTAGTAGGCTCGAAAGCCTCCGAGATCATTTTCTTGTTCTTCAAGGAATACATGCGATTAATTGTCATCGCCGGAATCATCGCTTTCCCGATCAGCTATCTCGTCATGAACTACTGGTTGCAAGGCTACGCCTATCGCATCCAAATCCATATCTGGTGGTTGGTGGGAATATTCATCACCATTACCAGCATGGTTCTAGGTACGATACGTGAACAGGTATGTAAGGCAGCCAATGAGAATCCGTCGGAAGTCATCAAGAGTCAATGAATGCCTATGAAAACTACAGACTATTCACGATCAGCTTGATAATACCAAGGATTTTATGTAAGTTCGCGATTCCTAAATATATAATAGAATATGGAACATCCATTGAATATTTACAACACGCTTACGAGAAAGAAGGAGCAATTCATACCCCTGCACGAGCCGCATGTAGGTATGTACGTATGTGGCCCCACGGTTTATGGTGACGCCCACTTGGGACACGCACGTCCGGCGATCACGTTCGACTTGCTATTCCGTTACCTTACCCACCTAGGATATAAAGTGCGTTATGTACGTAATATAACGGATGTAGGGCATCTGGAGCACGATGCCGATGATGGGGAGGATAAGATCGCCAAGAAGGCACGGCTAGAACAGTTGGAGCCGATGGAAGTGGTTCAATATTACCTCAATCGTTATCATCAAGCGATGGATGCGCTGAACGTACTTCCTCCCAGCATCGAGCCGCACGCTTCCGGACATATTATCGAACAAATCGAGTTAGTCAAGAAGATTCTGGATAACGGCTACGCTTACGAGAGTCAAGGCTCCGTCTATTTCGACGTAGAGAAATATAATAAAGATCATAAATACGGCATCCTCTCGGGTCGCAATATCGAGGATATGTTGAATACGACCCGCGCGTTGGACGGGCAGGACGAGAAGCATAACGCCATCGACTTCGCCCTTTGGAAATGCGCCCAGCCGGAGCATATCATGCGTTGGCCGTCTCCGTGGAGCGACGGCTTCCCCGGTTGGCACTGCGAATGTACCGCTATGGGCAAGAAATACCTCGGGGAGCATTTCGACATCCACGGGGGTGGCATGGACTTGATCTTCCCGCACCATGAATGCGAGATCGCGCAAGCCGTGGCTTCCCAAGGGGATGACATGGTTCATTATTGGATGCACAACAATATGATCACCATCAACGGGCAGAAGATGGGTAAATCATTAGGTAATTTCATCACACTGGAGCAATTCTTCACGGGTGATCATCCCTCCTTGCAACAAGCGTATTCCGCCATGACCATCCGTTTCTTCATCCTGCAAGCGCATTACCGCAGCACGGTTGATTTCAGCAATGAGGCTTTGCAAGCTGCCGAGAAGGGCTTGTCACGCTTGATGGAGGCATACGGACATTTGATGAAGTTGCAGCCGTCCGCTACCTCTACCGTAGACACGAAAGGTCTTCGTGAGAAATGTTTCGAGGCCATGAATGACGATTTGAACTCACCGATCGTGATTTCTCATCTATTCGATGCCGCCCGTGCGATCAATTCCGTAAAAGACGGTAAGGCTACTCTGTCCGAGGAAGACTTGAAAGAGTTACAAGAGGTATTCCATTTATTCTTGTTCGATATCCTTGGCATGAAAGACGAGGCTTCCGCAGGTGGCAGTAATTACGAGACTTTCAGCAAGGCCGTAGACTTATTATTATCCATCCGCCAACAAGCGAAGGCAAACAAAGACTGGGCGACTTCCGATAAAATCCGTAACGAATTAACCGCGATGGGATTCGAGATAAAGGATACCAAGGATGGTGCGGAATGGAAACTAAGCAAATAAGCTATGACGATTCAAGAGTTTCTTCAAGGTGACAAATTCGCCTTGCTAGCGGGTGTAGAACTATTGGAAACCGGTAATGGTTACGCGAAGGCACGTATGCTTATTAAACCGGAACATCTGAATGGAGGTGGCGTATGTCAAGGAGGAGCGATCTTTACCTTGGCGGATTTAGCGTTCGCGGCAGCTACCAATAGCCACGCACGACTTACCTTGTCCATCACCTCCACTATCAATTTTTTCAAAGCCGAGAGCAAGGGCTATTTATATGCGGAGGCAAAAGAGGCTTTCAGCCATAAAAGATTAGCGAATTGCGAAGTCCGGATCACGAATGAGAGCGGAGAATTAATCGCTACTTTTAACGGTACGGGTTACCGGAAAGATACGGAATTGCCTTTCGAACCATTGGTGTAAAATCATTCAAACCTAATAAAGAAAGCCTTTGGGAACGAATTCTCAAAGGCTTTTCTCATTTATAGGGTCTTCTATAACTCACTCTATTTCAAAAATTAAAATCTAAATGTCATATAACAATTGACCATTTGTCACAACAGCTCCCCCGTTTTAGCTCCTTTATTCCAAAAACATAAATTACATTTGCTTTTGTACAAACGGGGCTTACAACATAAGCCTTCTGTTTTATAAGAACTATCCCTATCCATATAAAGCATTCCCGCCCCAACTCTCAACCGAGTTGGGGACTTCGGGAATAAAATAAAGAGAATCTCAATCCAAAGAAAAACGGTACTCAGTAATATGCCGGTACTTTTTCGTCTCATCAATCAAGATAGAAGGGAAAGAGGGCTGGTTGGGAGCATCCGGATAACCCTGAGGTTCGATAGCGATACCAGCATTAGCATAATAGCGAGTTTGCTCCTTCCCGATATCTGTTCCATCCATAAAATAACCATTATACACTTGAACAGAGGACTGATTGGTATAAATCTCCATCTTTCTTCCGCTAATTTCCTCCGACAAACGAGCGGCAAAGCTCAATCCGCCCTCTTCCACTCCATCCAAAGCATAGGCTAGGGAGAAACCTTTGCCCTTCTGTATTTGAGAATGTTCCCGCATTAACGACGAGGCTATAGTACGAGATACACGGAAATCCAGCAGTGTATCATCAACCGGCAACAGCTGCCCGGTCGGGATCAGCTCGCTGTCACAAGCAATAATAGCAGAGGCATTGAGAACAAGCAAATGGGATAATACATTCATTTCACCAGGTATCAAGGAAGAGGATTACAAGTTGAAAAAAGCATGATTCGTCAAGTTAACAGGAGTCGGACGATCAGTCGTTGCTTCACATTCCATCCTGAGAGCATTATCTTCCCTCAGCGAATAAGTAACTTTTACATGCAGGTTGCCGGGATAACCCTCCTCACCGTTTTGTGAAATATTTGTGAACTCGACCGCCTCCTCTCCCAAGGGGGTAATATAGGTATGGGATTTCCAATAACAGTTATGAAAAGCATTGATTCCACCGTGTAAATGGTTACGAACAGGTGTACCATAGGCATCATTGGAAGCTAGCGGATACTCCCGCTTTCCTATTTTGAAACGCGCATTACTGATTCGTCCGCAAACACGGCCTACAATGGCACCGTGATATCTTTCCCCCGCTTTCAGATAACCATCGATCGTATCGAACCCAAGGATAACATCAGACAAGTTACCGTTGCGGTCGGGTGTCCACATACTGACCCAACGGGCACCATAGTTGGTGAACTGAGCGACAAGCCCATTACGGTTCCTTAACGTAATCAGTTCAGCGGAAGAAGTCGGGCTTCCTCCGCTGAAGGTTGATGCAGATAGTAATTTCATCAACAAGACTATGTTTATTGTTTTACTATTTTAAATATACCACTCTTAAACGCCCCACGAACAGGGAATTGGATGCCGATATCCATCAGTTGGGCTCCTTTATATGTTCCATCTATCCCTTCAACTTTATAAGAAACTTCCGGCTGAAGCCCACGTAACTTTATCAATTTAGATCGTTTCGTCTGGAGTATCGCATTATCTGGATATTCTGCCAGGTTATATACAAACACAACCGCCTCAGTCTTTGCCTTATTTACAAACTGGAGTACGCTCCGGTTATTCTCATAAGGTGAAACCAAACGATAAAGGTCACCATTGTGAACTGTTTCCCGGATTTCTTTATAACGGGCAATTTTCTCACGTGCCACAGCTTTTTCCTTGTCAGTCCATTTCGTTATATCATAACCAACTCCCAGCACCCCGCACATAGATACATCAAATTTAAATTCCAACGGGTGATTCTGCTTATGCCAATCTTCATGTGTCACCCAGCTAATCATTGAATTAGAAGGGAACGCATTCAGGAAAGCATATTGTATAAATGTCCTCTCCACCGGATCTGTATTGTCGCTGGCCCAAGAGAAATCAGTACGTGCCATCATCCCTAGGTCAACCCTACCACCTCCACTCGCACAATTTTCAAACCATACATCCGGGAATTCAACACGTAGAGTTTCCAGTAAACGATATAAGTTTTCTACATATTTAATACGGACTGCCCGTTGTTCATCCGATGGAGCAGAAGGAAATCCCGGATCAGTCAAGGATTTATTCATGTCCCATTTAATAAATTTGATATTATTCTCACGCAATAATTTAGAGAAGCTATCGTACAAATATTGATATACATCCTCACGCGCAAGGTTCAACATCAACTGATTGCGCCCTTCATGACGTGTCCGGTTAGGATAATGGAATACCCAGTCCGGGTGGGTCCGGTACAAATCACTATTCGGATTAACCATTTCCGGTTCTATCCAAATGCCAAAATCCAATCCCATCGCATTAATCTTATCAATCATGGGCTGCAAGCCATTTGGAAATTTATTCTTATCGACCGTCCAATCCCCTAGTCCACCTTTATCATTAATACGGCCTTTAAACCAACCATCATCAATCACAAAGATCTCCACACCCAGTTCCTTCGCTATTTTCGCTAAAGCTAATTGATGCTCTTCATTCACGTCAAATGTCGTAGCATACCAACTATTATACAATACCGGACGTACTTTCGAACGATGAGAGGGATAAAGAATCTTCTCACGCGTATAAGAAGCCAAGTTTTGAGAAACCCCTTCCATTCCCCGGCAAGTATAACCGATGATCATCTTAGGAGTTGTAAAGCTTTTCCCCGGTTTAAGCATCAGCGACTGATCCCAAAAGTTAATTCCTCCTGTTACCTGAAGCTCTCCGCGAGGATACTTTTCAAGATCCATACGCCAGTTACCGCTATACTGGAGGCTACCAAACCACACCTCTCCACAAGTTTCCATCTGTTCACCTTCAGGACGAACCGCAAAGAAAGAGGAACCGAAAGACCGGAAATCTTTCACTTGAAAAGTTTTCACTCCTTGAGTCAGTTTTGTAACATTCGGCTGATATTCATATCCCCATATACCCGCCAAATGTGTCAACTCATAGGCATTCTGAGGAAGAAAGAATGTTCCGGACTGAGCGTTCTCTATTTCGATCATATCCTTTTTACCGGTATTTTTTACTTCCATCCATTTCTCCAGCAAGTCATATTCGGGCAATACACGGATATATTCAGTCACCGATAACGGATAAAATTTATCTTTCTGGTGAATAACTAACGTCTTATATCCATCCACTGTCTGTATTTCCGAGCCGACATAAGTAAGCTCCACATCTCTTACCCGATCCTTAAAAACAATCTCAAGCATCGGAGTAGTTGCCGAATATCCACCTCTTACTGTCACTTCTTCTCCCAAAGGATAACGAAGCTTTGTCGGATCCTGACTTTTATTTCCAAAATAATACATACCTACCACTCCCTGATCCGAAGAACCGATTTGGTAAATAGACGACTTGGTTTCCAAAGTCCATGATTTCCCGTCATTAGCAGTGGTAATCGGTTCTGTTTGTGCTCGGATAATACCCATGGCAAAAACAAATAATACGATAAAAAACTTTTTCATAAACTTCATACTGATCTTTTAATTAGTTACTAAATATACTTGTTTTACCCATAAATTACCATCCGGGGTTTTGTGTCAGATTCACATTAACATCTCGTTGAGATTTAGGTATAGGCCAGAACTCATGCTTTCCTTCCTGAATATTCCCTTTAACCTGTGGGTTCCACTCCGGTGTACGGGTACAATAAACACCCCAACGCAACAAATCAAATTTTCGGTCACCTTCAAAACAAAGTTCCCAAGCCCTTTCTAACATTAAATGTTCTCTGAACGCATCTTTGCTCATTGTTTGTAAAGGTTCCAAACCCGCTCTTTCACGTACCATATTGATATATTCATAACATTTAGAATTACCCAACTCATTCAATACTTCGGCATACATCAACAAGACGTCCGCATAACGAATAATAGAATGGTCTAACCCACTCCCCTGTGAATTGTCATTAGGCATTTTTTCTCTAAACTTTTTAATATGAGGACGATAAAATGCGATATGCTGAGGATTCCCATTTTCATCTTTCGGAACGATCGCATCGAACTCATCCGGTATTTCTGCCGTTGAACTCCAATAAGTATATTTGAAACGTTTATCTTTTTCTTGATCATAACTATTATAAAAACGATCCGTAGGCAAGCCATTACTCCATCCACCGCCATAAGTCAAGCCAAATCCTTGAGCATAATACAACTCAAGCGGAGCAAACTCTGTATGCCATTGACTGCCCTGTCCGAAAGTTCCCCTCGTAAAATTTATGATCCAAACACCTTCATCACCAGGCCCTGTAGCCTCATCAAACAATTGAGAATATTCAGGAAGCAATCTATAATGCGCCCCATACGTTTTCTTCTCGACAAATTCTTCCAGCAGCACTCTCGCCTTTTCCAACTTGTCGGTTTGTTTCAATGGGTATCCAGCCATCGTCAAATAAACTTTTGCAAGCATAGCCGCTGCGCCGCCACTTGTGATACGCCCCCAATCAGATGCATTATTCCAACGATCAGGCAATACCTCTTTCGCATATTCCAGATCAGTGATAATCGCTTCATAGATGCTTTCCGGTGTTGCCCGCGAAACAGTTTTCAAAAACTCCAGATCAGTAGACGACTCCAATAATAGAGGAACACCATTATACACACGTACGGCATCAAAATAAAGAAAAGCCCGCAAAGCCCGTGCCTGGCCTTCGATCAGCTTCTTTTCTTCACCACTGATAGGTACATTCGGTAAAGCTTTTAATAGGTTATTGTCATCCTTCAAGTGATTATAAGTATATTTCCAAAAATCCTCCGGTATAGTTGAAGACGCATTAAAAGTCGATGGCAAACGAGCTATCTCATTATGGTGCGCCCAAGTAGACTTATCCGTTATTTCTTCTATATCTGTTCCCCATTCAAACCAACAAGGAGATGCCCAATTCGCAGAATACCGATCATAAGGAGCACGGTATACGGCATTTAAACCGGCATTGATATCATCCATTGTCTGATAGAAGTTGTCAGGCGAAAGAAACGACTTTGGTTCCTCTTTCAGAAAATCTTCGCAAGAAGCAAAGAATAAAGCACAGATGGGTAATATATATTTAATTGAATTCTTCATTGTAGTATAATCTTTAAAATTAGAACTTTAATTGTAATCCCAACATATAGTTGGTAGTAATAGGATACGTACTCTTTCTGTCATTGTTCCAAATATCACCATCTTCCGGATCCAAGCCCGTATACTTAGTAAATGTAAACGGATTATTGACGGATGCATAAACCCTGAAATAAGACATACCGGCTTTCGATATAATTTTAGAAGGGATTGTATAGCCTAATGTTATGTTCTTAATTTTCAAATAACTTCCGTCTTCCAGAAATTCACTGGTCGTAGTACTCAATCTGTTTTTTGAGGTAGCAGAAGCTCTCGGATATTTATTACTAGGATTGGAAGGAGTCCAGCGTTCCAACATTTCAATGCGGTTATTATCAACTCCGGCACCAGAAAGAAGTATATAATTGTTGCCATTATAAATATCACGTCCCTGTTCAAAAGTCATAAATACGCTCAAGTCAAAATTCTTATAAGCGAAATCATTCGTCATAGAGCCATAAAAATTCGGATAATAAGAACCAACAAACACACGGTCCTCATCATTTATTTTTCCGTCCTTATTCTGATCGATATATCTCACGTCACCTGGGACAGAACCATACTTCGCAGCCTCTTCCTTTTGATCTGATTGCCATATTCCGTCAGCCTGTATCATATACCGATTACCGATGCCAATAGGTTTACCTACCCAATGGCTCGTTCCAATTTTATCAGAACCATCTCCCAAAGAAGTCAGTTTGTTCTTATTAGTCGCAATCATGAAAGAAGTTTTCCAAACGAACTCTCCATCCAGATTAATCGAATTAATACCAAGCTCAACACCCCTGTTTCGCAAATTACCCATATTTACATAGGTACTTGGAAAGCCAGACACCGCAGGTATGTCAATAGCTCGTATCAAGTCTTTCGTATTTTTCGCATAATAATCAAATACAATATTTAAACGACGATTGAAAACAGAGAAATCAAGTCCTAAATCTAATTGTTTCGTTGTTTCCCATTTCAAATCTGCCGATGGCATATTCGATTCATAATAACCGGGGGCTTCCAGAAAATTAAAATTATAAGGCGCATATGATAATTTAGACATGGTTTGATAAGGTTCCAATGCATTCGCATTTCCTGAAAGTCCGTAACTGGCACGTAGTTTCATATCAGACAACCAATCAATATCTTTCATAAAATTCTCTTCGGAGACCTTCCAAGCAACAGCCCCACTAGGGAAATAGCCATATTTATTATTCTCTCCAAAGCGTGAGGAACCATCTACACGCATATTCCCTGTAAAAATATACTTATCTCGTAATGTATAAACGACCCTTCCAATATAAGAAACCATGCTCCACTCTTTTAAATTAGAAGACGGCTTACGAGCCGCAGCAGAACTTGCACCCAAATTAAATGATTCATATACATCACTCGCAAAACCAGAGGCTGAAGCAGTAACAGTTTCCCATCGATTCTGTTGAGCAGAAAAGCCTACAACAGCATCTATATTATGTATCTGGTTAAACGTTTTATTATACATCAAAGTCGTTTCACTGATCCAATTATAGTTTACAGAAGATGTCACCAATGCATAACCACCACTAATACGCCCGTTCACCTCATCTTCTCCACTGATAGAACGGGGGTTATAAAAATTCTTTTTATAATTATCTATTTCACCTGATATTTGAGTTTTAAACCTCAATCCATCAATCAGTTTAACTTCTAAAGCCAAAGATGTATTAATCAAAGGTTCTATTTCATTATTTTTAGGTAATTCGGAAAAAGCTACAGGATTTGCCCGAGGAGTACCTAAAGCATTTTGAATCATCGCATAATACTCACCGTTCTCATTTCTAACAGGTGACATCGGATTACCTACCATAGCAGGAAACAGTACGTTTGTCTCGTTCGTACCTTTTTTAGCCATCAAGCTAATATTATTAAAAGTAGATACAGTAACACGGTCTCCAAATTTCTGCGAAGCATTAAAACGCAAACTACCACGTTTATATCCTGAATTATTAACAATACCTTGTTCATCAAAGAAACCAGCACCGACATGCACCTTAGTCGTTTCCGTACCAGAGCTGAAAGATACCTGGTAATTTTGTGTCAGCCGTGCCGATCCTGTTGTTTCCCTCCACCAATCTGTACTTTGCCCACGATCAAGCATCTGCTGCTCTGCAGGTAAGAAAGCGTTAGAAGGCATAGTTATTCCATCCATTTCATAGGATTCTCTACGCAATTGAGCAAACGACTGAGCATCCATCATTTCTATCGGATTATTAAAGAACTTAATACCACAATAAGCATTTACCTCTAAGACAGGTTTCCCTATTTTTCCGGATTTAGTAGTAATCAAGACAACTCCATTTGCGGCACGTGCCCCATAAATAGCAGTCGAAGACGCATCTTTCAAAATACTAACCGATTCAATATCATTAGGATTAATCGCATTCACTCCTCCACCAGACGCAATAGGAAAACCATCAACAATAAATAATGGGTCACCTCCTGAAAATGAATTTTTTCCACGAATACTTAACGAAACACTCGCACCCGGATCACGACTACTTTGTAAAGAATACAACCCCGGTGCATTACCTTGCAATGCCTGACTCAAATTAGCTGCTGGTAACTTCTGCAAGTCTTTGGAAGATACAGACGATACTGCACCTGACAAATTACTTTTCTTCACTGTACCATAACCTACAACAATTATTTCGTCAATAGCTTCCGAGTTTTCTTTCATAACAATATTCAAATCTTTTTGATCGGTTACACTCATTTCAACCGATTGCATACCGATATAAGAGAACACCAAGACACTACCTCGTGGAACTTCCAAACTAAATTTACCATCCATATCGGTAACAACTCCCTGCATCGTCCCTTTTACCACTACAGAAACCCCGATCAAAGGCATTCCTGTCGCATCACGCACGAGACCACTCACGACCCCATCTTGATTCATTATATTAATGTGCAAATTATTATCCCCAAAAACATAAGGAACAAATAAGCCACATTGGAGAGAGGCAGCCAATAACAGTCGGACAACTTTATGCCCAAATAGGGTATGAGAATATCTCCCTCTCTTATTCATCTCAATAATTTTCATAATACTAAAATGATTTAATTAATACTAGTTCCTGATCTCCCAAACATTCTTTTACCAAAAAAATCTAACTAAATCCGGACTTAAGGATACCACAAAGTAACACGATTCACTTAAAGTCATAAATAGATAAAATAATTATATGATGGACTATATTTTGATGCAATACAAAAATACCCTTCATGTACCTGAACTCATATAACAAAAGCTCTCATTATACAAATCCACATAATATATGAATACTCAATATATAAAGAGAGCTTTTTAACGACCTCACCGCAAACTATGTTTTTGAACCCCTTCGTTTCACTAATGGATTATTTATTTGAGACCGATGTATCTGTACCCCCTGATGATTATTATCCATCTCGGCAGCGGCATTGAAATAGCGCATGGCCTTTTCCTCGTTCCCTAAGCCCAAATGTCCGAGTGCCATCAGATAATTACAATGGATACGATTCTTCTTGTTCATATCATCTTCCCAAATCTGCAAGTCTGGTAAAGAAACGGCAAAGTAGTCCATTTTAAAGACATCGTACAAATGTTTCTCTCCGTAAGAAATCAGGTTATTAAAACGACTGCGTGCTTCCTCCTCACGTCCTAGTTCACGCAACGCCAATCCTTGATAGAATATCTTGTCTGGTTTCTGGTCGTTGTAATACACGGCGGCGGCGGGTTGGCTGTTTCCTACACTGGCTTCCAGAAAGAGAGATTCGGCCTCTGCCTTCTTCCCCACACCTCGCAACGCACAGGCCTTATAATAATTAAAGTCGTTCTCCTGAGCTCCGTACAGTTTCCCTTCTCCTAGATTATGCGGATAAACGAAACATTCTTCGATCAGGGATAATGCTTCCGTGTACTTTTCTTCTGCCAATAGTCTCTTAACCAGTTCAACACGTGCCAGTTGGTATTGCGCCGGCACTTTGCCTTCTCCCCCTTCCCATGGGTGGAATTGACGATCATCAATCATGTGGATCGCTTCTTCATAACGCCCTAACTGGTTCAACAAGGTTAGATATTCCAGATACAGATCATCACGACTAAAAGCTACATCCTTATATTTGTCCAAGAATACCAACCGTTCGGTATGCGGGCGATTCAACCGTTTATACAATTGATCAAGTTCCATTAGGACGCGAGCATCTGTTGTATCCAGAGCGAATGCTTTTTCCAGTAATCTCACCGCCTCTTCCTCTTTGCCCAGCTTGTTAAAATAGGCCAACGAAAGGTTACGCAATACGGTCGGGAAGGTAGCATCCTGTTTCATGGAGGTTTCCCAGGCTGCAATTGCTTCCGGATACTGGCGTTTATCGTACCATAAGTTACCCAAGTAATAAAGCGCCTTCGGTGTTTCTTCCGCAAAATCAATTACCGCCTGAAGAGCGAGAATAGCTTCCAGCGCATTGGGGAAACAGCAATCCGGGGTTTGCCGCTCTGCCTCACGGATAGCGGCCAACGCCTCTTCCTTCCGGTCCAGACAGATTAGGAACCAAGATTTATAATAATGTAAAATGGTCTGCCCCAACACATTCATGCAGATTACCTTATCTACCACATCCAGCGCTTCTTCCCAACAACCGGCCGATGCATAGTCAAGTGCCAACTCTTCATAATTATGAGCTTCCGGACGCATCAGGGAGACCAAAGTCTGCCAGTCGGCATCATTCCCGGTCAGCAAGAACTTCTCAAAGCCGCAACCAAAGTTGAAACGATCCATACGAAGCGATTCTTCTATCAAAGATAAGGCATCTTCTTTTCTTCCCAGATGGCGAAGGATAGTAGCCTTCAAATGACGTCCACGCAGGTTATGCCAATTACGAACCAATGATTTATCGATTTCATAAAGAGCCTCTTCCCAATCACCACGGGCAACAGATAACTGTGCCAGCGAATAATACCCGGCATCCTGCCAAGCCGCGTTCCAACAAGCCTTGTAGAAAAAGTCGTAAGCTTCTTCCGTCTTCCCTTGGTATTTCAGTGAAAGACCGAGGTTATACAACGGCTCTCCGTCATAAGGATTCGGATTCCGTTCGGTCAAGGTCTTTACCGCCTGACGCAAATAAGGTTCTGCCTTGGCGAACTGCCCCTTACGGATCAACCACAAGCCCATGGCATTATTGTTGCGGACATCGGTCGGGTCACGACGGATCGCTTCCTGATAATAATCAGTAGCCGAATAAGTGGCATGGCGGTATTGCTCCAGGTGTAAACCCGTCAGATACAATTGTTCCGTGGTACGGACATCTGCCGGATCGAGTGCCGCTTTAGCCGGCTCGGGCACCTCCTTGATCACATCAGGCTCAGGCTCCCAGGCTAGCATTTGCTTTCCTTTGTCATTAGAAATACGCACTTTTACATCCGTAAGGCTGTCGACAGGCACAAATACCTCAAAGATATTCTCTGGAGTGACATCACCCGTCATATCCAAGCAAATCTCGCCAGATCGCTCAACTACGATATGCAAGTCCTTTTGTGCGGAAGTAGCGAATATCCTAAGCAAAGCCCCCTTGCCTTCGGGCTCAATATTCATCAAAAGCTCAGAAGAGGCATTCTTCACCACACCCAATTCGCGGTAAGGCATGAAGTATTGAGTGAAAGTCTTCTCCTCGTAAGGCTGTAACCAAGTAAAATCAGGCTGGTTATCCGTGTACACGCCTGTCATTAATTCGATATAAGGACCATCCGAGTCAGTCAGGTTACGGTCCCAGGCCTGCCCGAAGTCGCCATTCCCCCAAGTCCATTGTTTCTTACCCGGTGAGATATGATGGTTCGCAACATGTAATACACCGGCACGGGTATCATTCTCATAACCGCCCACAAAGTTATAGCTGGAACGGATCGCCATATAGGAAGTAGGTACCGGGATATTCTTGTAACGGGAGATATCCACACCCGCCGAATAGTCCATCTTATAATACGTACCTGTAGCGATCGGATAACGGGATACGTCGCGTTTGCCATGGTCGAACACTGCGTTTACATCAGCGGGAAATACCGATTGATAGGCATCGTTCACAGCCACCGCCGGGTTCGCCCACCAAAGGAATGTCTGGGGTATCGGAGTAGGGTTGTATAGTTTCCCTTGTATTTCGAGTACGGCACGCCCCGGACGCAACGTAAAACCAGCCATTCCCTTCTGGTGAAACATACGCTCGCGTTCGCTCACCCAGACAATGGCACTACCATCGGCACAACGTTCAATCGTAAAGTCAATCGGAAGGAACGTACTCGGACGGTGATGTTGTGGCCAGTTAAACTCGATACCTCCGGAAATCCATGGCCCTGTCAGACCCACCAAAGCTGGTTTAATAACCTGATTATAGTAGATGAAATGGCGTTTTTTGATCTTATCGTACGCCATTTGTACACGTCCGCCCAACTCCGGCAGGATCATTACCTTTATATATTCGTTTTCCATCCATACAGCATGGTAACTCTTATTTTCGCAGGTATCCTCTATCTTTTCCACTACCGCATAAGGATAAACCACCCCGCTGCTTCCTTGGTAGACACGCTTCTCCAGAAACATCGGATTCTTTTCGGCTTTGCCAATACCGTAGGTAGGAAGAAGGATATCCTCTTCCCAAACTTTCACATTTTCAGCCATTGCAATCTATTTATTTTGTTAATTCTTTTTCCAGTTCTTCCAAGGTCTTACCTTTCGTCTCAGGGAGCTTGGCACGGATAAAGAGAAATCCGGATAGGCAAATGATACCATACAACCAGAAGGTACCCGAAGCTCCTACCACCTCATTCAATATCGGGAACGTATAGGTCAGCACGAAACAGGCCACCCAAAGGAAGAAAGTCGAGATCGCCATCGCCATCCCCCGTATCCGCACCGGGAATATCTCGGAAAGCACGACCCATACGACCGGAGCCAACGACATGGCATAGCAGGCTATTGCCATCACTACCAACAGCAACATCGGCCAACCGCTTATCTCAAAAAAATAGCAAGTCCCCAAGATAGCGTATATGACCGCCAATCCGGCCGAACCCACAAACATCAAACTCCTTCTACCCCATTTATCCACCGTATAGATAGCGACAAAAGTAAAGATCACATTCGTCACCCCTGTCACGACAATATTCATCAAGACATCGGAAACGGTATAACCCGCTTCCGAGAAGATCTCGTGCGCATAATTAAAGATCACGTTGATACCGCACCATTGCTGGAAGATAGCCAGTACGATCCCGATCATCAAGACATTCCGTACACCGGGTTGAAGCAAGGCGTTCCAATTATTTTTTTCTTCCCGCTTGCCGGTCAGTTGTGCCAATTCGTTCAATGTCCGATCGGCATAGGAGGTACCGCCGATACGCATCAATATACTCCTAGCTTGGGCTGTCTTTTGAACCATTGCCAGCCAACGCGGGCTCTCCGGTATAGTAAAAGAAAGCACGAAGAATAATCCGGCAGGAACCAGTTCCGCCCAGAACATCCATCGCCAAGCCCATTCCACACTTTCGCCACTCAGCACCTCACTCCCTTGGGTAAAGTATTCTCCGATCTGCCAGTTAGCCAGCTGCGCCATCAAGATACCCAGCACAACCGTAAGTTGGTTTAGCGATACGAACTTTCCGCGAACGGATGCCGGAGCCACTTCCGCGATATACACCGGAGAAACATTCGACGCGATACCGATACCGAAACCTCCAATAATGCGATAGAGTATAAACCAAGTGAAACTATCGACCGCCCCGGTTCCGTAAGCCGACCAAACAAAAAGGAAAGAAGCGATGACCAACATCTTTTTACGCCCGTATTTGTCACTCCACTCACCGGATAGCAAAGCGCCCGCCAAACAACCGATCAACGCGCTACTCATCGCCCACCCGCGTAGAGCGGCAGATCCTTCCAATCCAAAAAAAGGCTCATAGAATATTTTAGCGCCACCGATCACCACCCAGTCGTAACCGAACAGCAATCCTCCCATGGCAGAGACAAGGCAAATAAGTAATAAGTAAGCAGTTGTACGCTTCATGACAATAGAATTAAAGTTATGGTGCAAAGAAACAGCCTTTCTACTAAAAGAGAAATAGATAAAACAAGCTCATTAATGGACAATCTTTCGAATTAATTATATCTTTGCGATCTATAATCGAACAGATTCCATGATCAAACGAAAAGACGGTTTTAATGGCGAACGGGCATTGGTACTTCCTTTGTCTGTTGTACAAAAGATGGAGAAAGACGCTCTTTCCTCAGTCTTACACATTACGGATATAGGTTATTATCCCAAGGCATTACATCACTTCCGGGAACGTACGGAACCCATTAGCCAGTTTGTCTTTATTTACTGTATAGAGGGAGCCGGCTGGTTTCGTATCGGTGAACAAGGGTATGCCGTAAAAGCAAACCAATATTTCATATTGCCCGCAGGAATACCTCATGCATACGGTTCGGACGAAAGTAACCCATGGACAATCTACTGGATACATTTCAAGGGAAAGCTGGCTTCCTACTTTGCCGGGCAAGCCAATCGCCCGATAGATATCAAACCAAGTATCCAGTCTCGCATCAGTAACAGAAACGATCTTTTCGAAGAAATATTCCACACGTTGGAAATGGGGTATAGCCATGAGAATCTCCTGTATGCCTGCTCCGCTTTCCATTACTACCTCGGATCACTACGTTATTTGCAACAATACCGTGAAGCCGCCCGCGACGAATCCGACTCAAACGATATCGTCACGGCAGCCATCCATTACATGAAAGAGAACCTTGAGAAACGACTTACACTAGCCGATCTAGCGGCCCATACCGGCTATTCTCCCTCCCACTTCTCCGTGCTATTCAGCAAGCGTACCGGATACGCCCCACTCACCTACTTCAATCAATTGAAAATCCAGCAAGCTTGCCAACTGCTGGACTTTACCGACATGAAAATAAACCAGATTTGTTTTAAAATAGGAATTGAAGATACCTACTACTTCTCCCGCCTGTTCAGCAAGGTGATGGGGATACCACCGAGGGAATATAAGAAGCAGAAAAAGGGATGATCCCACGTTCATCCTTTCTTTTGCACCACGATACGGCAAGTAAGCGGGGCACGCAGGTTATAGGAGTCTTTATAATAGACCTCGGCCGCCCCGATCTTCAGTTTCGCCCGGATCTTTACCGGGATATGGTTCTCGTCATCACCGATCCAAACCTCCGCCGCTTCCTTGGCTTGGGAAAATGCCTCATCGTAGATATCGATATAGAAATGGCGGGTACGGAATTTCGCCTCCTTATGCTCGACGATCTGTTGTCCCGTATAGCGAAAACGGGCGTTCACGAGCTCCCGGCCGATAGCGATCATGAAAGGGAACTCCGCCCCGTAACTCATCGTCCGCCAATCCAGCGAACGGAGATACATCGTAGCTCCCAGCATATCGAATACACGTCCTTTCGCCATTAGCATCGTGTCGATCTTCGTCTCCTTTAATGTATGGCGATGCGAGTGGATATCGATCCTACCGCTTCCTTGATACTCAAACTGGAGATTATCCACCAGATAGTAGTCTCCCTCGTTCGTGCGCTTCGAGCTGAACAAGAGCCGAGGCTCCTTTGAGTAATGGCAATCCATCGTATCACGCATCCTAAAGACTTTCTCGATCACGCCGGCAGAGCGGAACAACAGGTTATAATGCCATGACGGCGCTCCTCGGTATTCCGATTCTTTCACGGAAAGGGTAGCCAATCCGGCCTTCGACATGATCAGCCCCCATTTGAAATAAAGATCGTAATCCACCCGTTCCCCATGGGATAACGGCAACGTTTGTGCCCGCAAAGACGTAAGACTCGCTACACACAAAAAGAAAACGCATATATACAGTTTAGAAGCGCAAGCCGCCCACACCGCTGTTCCTATTGGACGAAGACTGTGTTCCCTCATTTTTGTAATCTCTTTTCTTTTTCGTTAGCTCTTTCGGTTTATTCTTCGTGATATCGATCGGTTTCTGCCGTTTCATCGGTGTAGCCTTGATATTCCAAGTCTCCTCCACTTGCCAGTTCTGCATGATATTGAATATCTTCGGGCAATAGAAGACAAGTTCCGGCTGCCGTTTATCGGCGTAATTACCGGTATCCCAGACACCGTTATCATTCACGTCTAATACTAAACGGGCATAATATTTATCCGGTTTCAAGTCCATGAAAAGCACGCCGCCATCTTTTACCTTCACCTTACGGATCGGCTGGTCGCTGCTATTCAATAATTCCACGAAAGCGGTGGTATCCGCTCCCTCGATATTGATATATAAATGCCCGTACTCATCTTCCTTCTTGATCTTGAATTCCCCGCTATACACATCGTTCCATTTACCATAGGCACTGAATATCGTGGCGGAATCTACTTCCAAACGGAATTCCTCGCCATATTTCCACGGGCGCTTGATGAAGAAATTCAAGGAATTCGTCGTATCCGGGAAGAAATCGAAGTCAACGGCTTCCCAAAGCGTATCCACTTTCTGATCCAGATAAAAATGATCTTTCGTTAACCCCGCTACCGGTTCGCTAAACGTAACAGCGACCGTATCATACAGGTTGATGGAACCGGAAGCGTTTACGTTCATTCCCAGAAACTCGATGGGTTCCGGCTCATCGTCTTTTTTCTTTTTCTTCTTCTCCACAGGACGGCGACGCACGGTAAATTGTACCGTATCGGTCTGCGGACGAAGTATATTCATGGAATCGCTTTTCAGGTAATTCACCTCCACTTGTAGCGTATCTTGCTTCCAGATCAAAGAATCGGTCAACCAGTAATGCACGGCTTTTCCTTCCTCCGCTGTCTGCAAGAAATACCAATTGCTATCCGCCGGGGTGAAATTCAAAGGAACCGGTACCGGAATAGTATCCAAGGAGGTATTGAAACGCAAGGTTAGTATTTTCTCATCCGTACGCTCCGGCTTCAACATATATTGACGCTCTACTTTCTCCTTAAACAGGCGTAACTCGATATTGTCCGGCATAAAATGGGTATAACCGACTGTCATCACCGTATCGATCGTCAAGCTATCTTTCCAAATCGTATCCTGACGGGTCGTCAACTCGAACGCGGGGACGATCAAGGAATCGTAAAAAGCGATCTGCTGCCCGGGCTGACTGTACTTATAGGAGCGCATCACATCCTCCAAGGCATAGATCCGATAGGTTCCGGGGGCCATATTACGAATCGTAAACTCTCCCTTGTCGTTCGTACGGGAAGTACGGACAAATGGGATCGTCGTAAAGGCGGAATCCTCCAGATTCGTATGCACGCCGATCGTAATACCCGGCATAGGCTCCAGATTCTCGGCGTTCAGCAAGACTCCGGACACCTCCATACTGTCGATGGATTCGCCGGTAGAGAACGCGAAGGAATAATTCTCCAATACATTCTTCTCATTATTATCGGAGATCGAATTGGTAAAGTCTATCGTATAGGTCGTATTCTCCTTCAACGTATCCATCAGCTCGATGACCGCCTTCCGGCCGTTCGCCCGGATAACGGGTTGCTCCATTTGGGGTGGAGTGATGATCACGTTCTCGGTAGGCTTATCGATCTGGATCAACTCATCAAAAATAATCTCCACCTTCTTTCCCTTATAGTTTATCTGGTTAGGCAACGGCGTACTGCTTACGAACTTAGGCGGAGCCTCATCATAAGGCCCCCCGTTTGGCGAGGCTATATTCGCGCACGAGTACAGCACGGCCAGCAGAAGTACCCCTATAAAGAACCGTAAACTATTTCTTACGTATTTATCTTCCATTCAATCTTCATATTTCAATTGAGGGACAAAAATAGGGAAAAATCCCGTGAACGATAAGGATATATACGCTAATTAATCTATACAGGCCACCTAAATTAATTGAGTTATCATAAATTATCTTCACCTTATTGTCATTTTTCTCTCCTAAAGAATATCATCGCGGCTCATCCGGAAAAAAACATCAGCTTGTTTTCCCGAAAACACGTACATGTTTTTCGGAAAACACGTACGACTTTTCCAAAAAACATGTACGTGTTTTTTCGAGTCTGGTTATCAATCTCTTACAAAACGGTAATTCACATCGAACTTATTGTAAAATAAAACACCCGAAATAAGGCAGATACCTAATTAAAAACAGTATCTTCGCGATAGATGGAAGTATAACCAAATAAATAGAGCAACTATGTCAGAAGTATCAGGTATCGAATTGGAGAAAGATGCGGCAGGGAACAACAGCTACGTTCGCATCGACTTAAAGAAATATGGGGATATGATCAATCCTATATTGCAACGATTGGGAGTAAACCTATCGGATAGTAACCTTGATGAATTTGAACGAGATTGGAACAAAGGATTGAGCATCGAGGAATTCAGACAATACGCAAAACAAGAACTAAGAAAACATTTCTATGAAAAAAACGCACAAAGAAAATAACACAAAAGTTATTATCCCTAAAGAAATAATCACTTATCTGATGGATTTAGCCGACACCTTATTTGAGAAAGATTATTATTCATACATTGAGTACGCAAACATACTTATCGATGATATCCTCGACTTCATCCACACTTTACCTCATGCGCCACATTATAACCTCTCCCATACAGCTGAAATGAGGTTCAACCGATACGGGAAAGATTTGCAATACGCCTTTTTCAAACGAAAAAGCAGTAAACATACCACATGGTATGTTTTTTTCAACCGGAAAGGTGATCGATATATTATACGTTATATCACCAATAATCATAAAGACGGCAAGTATATAAGAGCTCCTTTTACCGAGGAGGATTAACACTTCGTTTTAGCAACCTGAACCCAATCCGGCAATACAAACACTTTCGCTTCTCGCAATATTCTCGTTTTAACTGGATGAGTGATTGCGTATCACCAGCGTTATGGACTTCGATACCGGATCGAGCGAAAGCGGTTACGATATGATTGCGTTCCGGCGGGATACTCTCCAAGAGGCGGGTCGCACGCAGGCAATACTCAGGAAGTTTATTTCGACCGCCGTAAGCGAATAGCAGAGGGACTACCGTATTTATTAACAGGATATTCAAGGCATTCTCCCCGATCATTTTATCTTTTTGCACCGAGGCGTATTGGAAGTGATAATGATTCTTCCAATAATCCGAGGGTTGGATACGGAAATAATCCTTGATCTCTTTAGGAGAAGAAGCGGACAGGATCATCGAGAACAACGTATCGTACCGATGCCAGATAGCGGACAGTTGCGCCAACTTCACATGCGGGAAGTTGGTCGGACGGATGCGAAGGCTTTTGAACAAGGATTCATCCAAAGGCTTGAGGTCGAACTTATGGCGGAGAAACTCATATTCCCGCCTCAGCAGACGGTAGTAATGGCAGGATCCCTCTTCCGAGAGCATACCCGCTTGTCCGAAAAGCATCGCCTCTACTTGCGACTCGCTAGCCCTTTGCTTTTGGATATATCGTAGGGGGAGGCTTTTCGCCAACCACTCGAAAGCATCGCTATTCACGCCAAAGCCGAAACTACGGGTTAATAGGATATAGAACACCTCGTTCCAATCCTCTTGGTACTGATCCAGCAGACGGTATATATCCTCTGTCTTTCGTTCCAGCCGCTCACTGAGCAAGGTATCCATCCATGAGGCCAGATGCACGGAGTCCACATCTTGAATCCGTTCCAGACAGGGGATGGGCACCTCTCTTGCCAATAACCAATCGATATTTTTCCGGACAGGTTCCGGAACGGATAATATCAATTGAGGAATAGGCTCACCGTTCATCCGGCAGATAGATGCGTCATTCACACCCGTTACATGCAAGATAACGGAGTCATATGCCTTATCTGAATCATGATGATGCAGCAACCAATCGGAAGCTTTTTCGTGGATCTCCACGCTTCCCGCCCATACCGTGCCGTCGATTTTTACCTTGGCGTTGAAGAAGTCGGGACCGGCGTCGGTGTTTTGTATTCCGGGATCGATAACAGTGATAGGAAGCCCCTCGGTGGTAGTCAATGGAGTACTCGCGTAGAGTTTGTATTTCCAAACATAGTGTAATAAACGTTCCATATTCTTTCAGAGTTAAGATTTTGGATTCAAATGTAATTCATTTTCTGTATATTTGCGACATTAATTGAATTAAAGTATGAAAATTGCACTTATAGGTTACGGGAAAATGGGCAAAACGATCGAGCAGATCGCCATCCAGAGAGGACATCAAATTGTTTCCATCATAGATATCAATAACGCTAAGGATATATATTCGGAAGCGTTCAAGAGCGCCGACGCGGCGATTGAGTTTACTACCCCGGCTACCGCTTTCAATAACTATATGAAATGTTTCGAGGTAGGCGTGCCGGTCGTATCGGGTACTACCGGATGGCTGGACCGTATCGGCGAGATCAAGGAGAAATGCGAGAAAGAGGGCAAAACCTTCTTCTACGCCTCCAACTTCAGCATCGGCGTAAATATCTTCTTCGCCATGAATAAGTATCTGGCGAAAATCATGAACAACTTCCCCTCCTACGACGTTAAGATGACGGAAGTTCACCATATCCACAAGCTGGACGCACCCAGTGGAACAGCTATCACGTTGGCCGAAGGAATCTTGGAAAACATCGATCGTAAAGACCGCTGGACCTTAGAGAACGCCGAGAATGCGACCGACCTGCCGATCCACGCCATCCGTGAGGGTGAGGTTCCGGGTATCCACGAGATCACGTATGAGTCGGACGTAGATACGATCAGTATCAAGCATGATGCCAAGAGCCGTGCCGGATTTGCGCTAGGCGCCGTAATAGCGGCAGAGTTTACCGCCGGAAAGAAAGGTTTCCTAGGCATGAATGACTTATTCAAATTCTAAACGTATTAGCTAAAAGATGAAGAAGTTCACGAAAAAACAATGGATCAAGTTTAGTATAGCGGCCGTATTATACACGTTGTTCGCTATCTGGATGCAAAACGTATGGTTACTGCTGGGATTAATCGTCCTAGTCGATATATTCTTGACGCACTACATCCCCTGGGGAGCTTGGAAACGGTCTAAGAACCCGACGGTACGCAACGTATTGGAATGGGTGGACGATATCGTATTCGCGCTGGTAGCCGTTTATTTCATCAATTTGTTCGTCTTCCAGAACTATCAGATACCGAGTTCTTCCCTAGAGAAATCCTTGCTGGTAGGAGATTACCTGTTCGTCAGCAAATTAAGTTACGGCCCTCGCGTACCGAACACTCCGATCTCCTTCCCGTTGGTACAAAATACGTTGCCTATCTTAAACTGCAAATCGTATCTGGATTGGCCGGAATGGGGCTACAAACGGGTGAAAGGTTTGGGCCACGTGAAACGTAATGATATCGTAGTGTTCAACTTCCCCGCAGGCGACACGATCGCCGTGAAAGTGCAAAACCCGGATTACTACTCCTTGGTCGAGGAGTACGGACGGGAACGTATCTTATTGGATAAGGCCACGTTCGACGAGGTAATGTACCGCCCGGTCGACAAACGGGAGAATTACGTGAAGCGTTGTATCGGTATGCCGGGTGATACGCTCCAACTCATAGACAACCAAGTGTACATAGACGGTAAACCCGCCGAGAACCCGAAAGATATGCAGTTCAACTACTTCATCGAGACGGACGGTTCCCCGATCACAGAGGAGCAATTCCGTTTGATGGACGTAAGCAAGGATGACCGTATGCTGGCCTCCAGCGGCGGTTATTACCAAAACCTATTGTCATACCTAGGCTTTACGCCTAACGCGAACGGACAGTACAACCCGGTATATCGCCTGCCGCTCACGAAAAAGGCCTTGGCGATAGCGGAGAAGTTACCTACCGTGAAGAAGGTTATCATCGAGCCGGAGACGTTGGGCGGCCCCACCTATCCGGTCGGATACAATACTGGCTGGACCCGCGATAACTTCGGGCCGCTTTGGATCCCGAAGAAAGGGGCTACCATCCCGTTGGACGAACGTAATCTGGCGTTGTACAGCCGTTGTATCAAGAATTACGAGAACAACACCTTGGAAGTGAAGGACGGCAAGGTCTACATCAACGGCAAGCCCGAGACTTCCTATACGTTTAAATACGATTATTACTGGATGATGGGCGATAACCGCCATAATAGTGCGGATAGCCGCTCATGGGGTTTCGTACCCGAGGATCACATTGTCGGCAAGCCGATCTTGGTTTGGCTATCCTTGGACAAGGATCGCAGCCTGTTCGACGGTGGTATCCGTTGGAACCGCCTGTTCCGTTGGGTTCATCCGGATTAAGAGGTGAAAACTTCGTATTATGACAATCCAACGATTCCTGATAGTTCTCATGAAATGGCTGGCAGCTTTCGCGCTAGCCGCAGGGATCGTCATGCTCATACGCCTTTTCTGCATAGAGTCCTATCGCATCTCCACGGACTCTATGGAAGAGGCTTTGCATAAAGGGGATTATATCCTAGTCAATAAAATACCGGGGAAGAATAAGCCCGTCCGGGGCAAGGTCGTGCTTTTTACCAGCCCGCTCTCTCGAGATTCAGCGGATGCTCCCTTATTCATCAGCCGATGCATCGGTATGCCGGGCGATACGATCCGGGTCAGCATGGACGGATATACGATAAACGGGCATAAAATCCCCCGCTCTCCTCGCTCCCTCTGTTCCTATTTCATAACACTGAGCGCCAAGGAGACGTTCTTGGAGACGTTAGAGAAGTTGGACATCCCACTTAGGGATTTCAGGCAGGAAAGTTTCGGCTGTATGCTCAGCCTCACGGCTTTCGAGGAATATCAATTGAGGGAGGAATTGCCCGACGCCATAAACCGTCATTTTATCGGGGAACAAATGCAAGAATACATGTTGATCGTCCCCCGGAAAGACCGGGCTTACCCGCTGGACGCCGCCTCGCTCACCGCCTGCAAGGAGATCATCATGCGGGAGACGGATGGTAAAGCTTCCTTCCGTGACGGAAAGTTATATCTGGACGGGCGGGAGACTAATTTCTTCTTTTTCCAACAAGACTACTATTGGGTACTGTCCGATAATACCAACGAGGCGGTAGATTCCCGCCATCTCGGTTTCATACCGGCCGACCATATCGTCGGCAACGCTTGGCTCTGCTGGTACAGCCCCGACAAACAACGAATCTTTAAACCCGTTCATTAATCATGCGACCTGTATATATAGCGACCGCCTATCTAGGCCCCATACAACAATATTGTAAGATGCTCCAATACCCGGAGGTCCGTATCGAGACCGCCGAGAATTACGTGAAGCAAACCTATCGTAACCGTTGTTCCATCGCCGCTGCGAACGGCCCACTCTCCCTATCCATCCCCATCGTCAAGCCGGATACCTTGAAATGCCAGACCAAGGACATCCGTATCTCCGACCACGGAAACTGGCGGCACCTACACTGGAACGCTTTGGTATCGGCCTACAATATGAGTCCGTTTTTCGAGTATTATGCCGATGACTTCGCACCTTTTTACGAGAAGAAATACGAGTTCCTCCTCGACTTCAACGAGGAATTGCGCCGTCTGGTCTGTGACCTGTTGGATATGCAACCCGCAGTCGTCTACACCGAGCATTATGAACCGGAGGTAGCCAACGATTTCCGGGAAACGATCCGCCCGAAACACGAAGGGGAAGATCCCGCCTTCTGCCCGGAACCTTATTATCAAGTATTCCGGGAGAAATTCGGATTCCTCCCCAATCTGAGTATAGCGGATTTGCTGTTCAATATGGGCCCCGAAGGACTCGTTACGTTACGGGCATCAATTACCGGATCTCTTTAATCGCTTGTATCAAGGCTTCCATATCTTTCGGGAAGATATCTCCGATATTACCGATACGGAACGTATCCGCATCCGAGATCTTACCCGGATAGATCACGAAGCCTTTCTCCTTTAGCCGCACGTAGAACGAGGCGAAATCGAAATCCGCAGAGGGATATAAGAACGAAGTGATAATAGGTCCTTGCGCGTTATCGGACAGTAACGTCTTAAAGCCCAATCCACGCATACCTTCCACCAATATCTGGTGATTCTCTTGATATCTCTTATAACGAGCCGTGATACCGCCTTCCTCGTTCAATTCCTTCATGGCTTGGTAGAAAGCGTGAACCACGTGCGTCGGAGACGTGAAACGCCATTTGCCTCCCCCTTTCTCCATCGCTTCCCACTGGGCATAGATATCTAAGGAAAGCGAGCGGGCATTCCCCTTCGTCGCCATCAATTTATCTTTTTGGGCGAGGATAAAGCCGAAGCCGGGAACTCCTTGAATACATTTGTTCGCGCTACTGACCAAGAAGTCGATACCTAAACCTTTCACGTCGATAGGGACACCGCCAAAGCTGCTCATCGCATCCACGATAAAGGTAATCCCCCGGCCCTTGATCACCTCGGCTACCTCCTCAATCGGATTCAACAAACCGGTCGTGGTCTCGCTATGTACCATTGAGAGATGCGTGATACCGGGATGTTCCTCCAAGGCACGTCGGGCTACCTCGCCGGTTACCAGTTCCGTCTCATGCAAAGAGACCAGTACGTAATTGATATGATAATAATCGGCGATCTGCGCCATACGTTTGCCATAAGCACCGTTAGCGAGGATCAACAATTTATCCTCCGGACGGACAGCAGCCCCGATCGTAGCCTCCACACAATACGTTCCGCTACCTTGCAGCAGGACACTGGTGTACTCATCCCCGTCCAATCCCGCTATCGCCAGCAAGCCTTTACGGATCGGGGTAACGATACCCTCGTTATAATCCTTATCCCACGTACACCAATCTTGAAGCATGGCCTCACGTACCGTCTGCGACGTACTCAACGGGCCCGGTGTCAATAATAAATAGTTTCTCATATGATTGTTTTATTCTATTCGGTTATCAAGCTTAATTCCTGTTGTTAATCTTCTCGATGCAAGCGGGCAGCTCGGCGATCGTATCCAAGACGAAATGAGCCCCCGCCGCCAACATACGCTCACGCACCTCTTTCTTCAGAGATTCCCATTCTTCCGCCGGACGGCTGTTATATTCCTCCTCGCTCACGCCCATCTCGTTGCTACCGGTCACGATACCGACGCTCCATACCTTGGCGTTCACGCCCTCCTTAATATCAGCGATCGTATCTCCTACCTTCACCACTTGATCTACGGAAGGAATCGCTAAATCTATCATATTCTTATAGATCATATACGGGGCGGGGCGACCGGCCGGGACCTCGTTCGGTGTCACCAGATTATCTACCCTATATCCTTTGGCCTCGGCTCCGGGACGGACAATCTCCATCATCTTCGCCGTGTACCCGGTCGTAGAGCCGATCTTTATACCTTGCTCGCGAAGCATCGCCATCGTCTCCAAGACTCCCGGTATCGGAGTGGTGAAATCCTTCAAGGAAGCGAACAAATGTTTCTCGAAACTAGCGTACATCTCATCCACGTCCCCCTTGTTCCAGTCCCTCTTATACAAGGCACGGAACTTCTCGTTCACCTCCGGCATGCTCAAGATCGCCTTGATATGATCGATCTTCAAGAGACCCATCGGCTCACGGGCCTGCCGGTAAGTGATATCAATCCCTTTCTCTTCCGAGAATACCTTGAGAAAAGCGTTCAGTGGAGCGAAGCATCCATAATCCACGGCCGTACCGGCCCAATCCATAATGACACCTGAAATCTTCTTCATATTCTGTATGTATCGTATTTAATAATTTTCTTGTTTAAGCGATCGTAAGGACATTGTTTTCGGTAGGTTCAAGAGTTGCTATTTCCTCGCAGCCACATAAAGCGGTCTCCTTGCGATAGCGTTGCCGCAAATATACGAAGGAAGCGACAAAAGTGGCGCAGCAAAAGATCCCTACATATCCGGCAAGTTGGTTATAAAATACCGCCCAGTCCAATCTCGTACCCACGAATTCCTTTAGTACCAATACCAGTATCGTACCCGTGTACCCCAGAAAATCTGTTAAGACAATAAAGAAACCGACGTTTCCCCGTATCTTGAAACAGGCGATGAAGCGATCGAAGAAAATCGTCTGGAAGGTTAAGTAAGCCATATACAGGCAAAGGCTCTGCAAGAAAAGCCATGTCACCGGGCTCAATCCCATCCGCTCCTGCCCGAACGACACGAACGCCATGACCATCATGCCCGTAATAATCAAACCGTACAGGACTGAAAGCGCCTTAAAATTATCTTTCACGAGCACCATCAAACCAAAGATCGCCAAGATAGTCAAGGTCACCACGCTATCTATTTGCGTGAACAACCAAGGCGAGTAACCGGACATATCGATGATATTCACCAAGAAGTCCTCCTTGATATCCCGCAATACCACGATCGCTATATTCGCCACGAAAAGCATCGTCAAGAAAGGCATGAAATGCTTAAAAAGCTCCCAACGCTGCCGCCCGTTCAAGGTCTCCCGCTCCGACTTCAAGGCGATATCCTCCTCCGTAGGCTGTGGAAGTCGGTTCAGCGCATATCCCAACAAGGTTAGCAAAGGCAATGCCACCGCCCCGATCAAGGCGGGCATCCAGAACTCGCTGACCTGCCACGTATCCATTACGTACAAGCCGACAGACTTTGCCGTACCGGAACTGATCACCATACTTACGCCCAACAAACTAGCGAGGACATCCGTCATCCTACGTCCTTCTATAAAGCTGAAAATAATCCCCCACATACATCCCAGCGAAAGCCCGTTCAAGAACATCGCCGCTATATTATAAGGAGCCGAGAGCAACCCGAAGAATACCAACGAAAGTTCCGCCATCACCACGGACATCAAGATGAACCGCAAGCGCTCTTCCCGCCGCAACTCCGATATCAACTTAATTCCCATGAACTTCGACACCACGTACCCCAAGATCTGCACGATCGTAACCGCCACCTTATAGTCCATATTGAATACCTCCAGATCCTCGAAAGCGGCAGCCGTATAAGGCTTACGCAACATATATACCAAGGAATAAGAAAGCAAAGCGGCCCCTCCGGCCCATAGGATGAAGAAGAGATCGGAAACCCGCCTCCGGGATGTTTTATTTGTCTGTATCGCAGTGTCCATAATCTTCTGTCGTTTTATTTTCGAAGGCAAAAGTACAGCCGCCATGTTACAGACATATTACTGAACCCATGAATGTATATTATTAATACCCAACTAGGAATCAATAAATTATAAAGAAATATTTATGTAACATTCATGAAACGGAAACGCAACATATGTCCTCTTATTTTGTAAGGTAAATCAAGAATATAAACACATGAACAATCTTCAAGAATTCTACCGAAAGATCGAATATCTACGAAGCAATGGGGTTAAGATGAAAGAGATAGCCGACTGGATCGATATGGCTCCCAGCATATTGTCCTCCCTATATACGACCGTATTGCCGAATTATTTCGAGGGCATCAAGAGTTACCCGCCGGAAGAAGCGCTGGACTCGGCGCTCGCCCTAGTGAATAACGTGTCGAAAAAACGTTTGCTTTCCCATATAGAGGAGATGATCCTTCGCCTAGACCAGATGGAGCTCGCCGAACCGGATAGCCTAAAAGATAATCCTTTCGCCAAGCAATTGATGGAGGAGACACGGCTCTCCGCCTCTAAAATAGAGGCTTTCAAAGGAATCTATACCAGTTACAGCCTTTCTTCCTCCTCGGACTGCCTCAAGATGGAACCCTTCCTACTCTCCCCCTCGGATAATCAAGTCCGTGTAGGGCGGATCAGCGCTTATGGAGAGGCTCAATGGGGATTCGGGATCATGCCCGATCCTCAGAATTTCCATTGCATGCTGAACGAGAACCAAGCGCCCCAATTCACGATGGTAACGATATACCTGCAAATACCATTTTTCAAGAATCCCCGCCAATTACGAGGATTATACATCGGGCAGGATTATAATCGTAACCCGATCGCCCGCCGAATCCTTCTTATCAAGGAATCAGAAAGCACGGAGATCAATGAATTCATGAGCCGGAAAAGCGGACTGATCGATAAAGAAGATTTTACCCCGGAACAACAGGCCTACTATGATTATACTTGCCAAACAGGAGATTTTATCAAGATGTGTACAGTCCCATCCCTGCGGATGGACGAGAGTGATTTAGTCAAAGAAAAGAAGATGCTAACCCTATAAACCAGTAGAGACGGAGCATGCCCCGTCTCCCACCATCCCAATAGAATAGAGACTGATTATTCCTTCTGGAACTTCCTGCTCACCTTCAAAAGGTTCGCCGTAAAAGAAACCACGTTCTGGGCCTCTTGTACCATGTTCAAATAAACCATGCTCACCTTCGTGCTGCCGGACTGCCCTTGGATACGCTTCAACTCCCCTTTCTTCAAGGCGGTAAGTTGGTTCATCAAGGTAATCGACTCAGCGATCAGCTCCTCAAAACCAATATAATCGTTTTTACGGATCATAGTAGCGCAATTTCTCAAGAAGGAGATGATTTGTTCAGATACCTTACCAAAATCATCTTTCTGTACCGGACTCAACGGGCTGAAATTATTATCGATATGATCTTTCATCGGTTCTGCCAAGCGACGGATACTGAATATGATCTCGCTAGCGAAGTCATTTCCTTGATAATAATAAAGCCCCTTCTCCACGGCGATATCATGATCCAATTGGGTAACGCCAAGCGTACCGACACGTTTCACTTGCTTCAAGTGAATCTTCTTCTCCTCCACGGCAGTCAAGACCTTGCGCAACTCACGGAGGTTCTCATTCATGAATCCATTTACCGCCTTACCGAATACTTCCGCCGTAAAATCCAGATCGGATTGTAATTCCTCACGGCTATGCTCGCGGAACAGGGCCAAAGCCTCACGGGTATCCGTAGCCTTACGAAGTTTAGACACCGTAGAATTCACCTCCTCCTTCAATGCCTCTTTCCGCAATTTAGCCTTATAAGCGAAGTGGCTACGAACCAACGAATAGATCGCCAAACCAATCATAGCGACCAAAGCTGGAATACCTCCCCAATAAATCAAAAGAGCGACGATGAAACAGATCGTAAAAGCAGCCCCTGCCGTAATGAACCAACCACCTATCACGGACAATACGCCTGTGATGCGATATACGGCGCTCTCACGCCCCCAAGCACGGTCTGCCAACGAAGTACCCATAGCGACCATGAAAGCCACATACGTCGTAGATAAAGGCAATTTCAAGGAGGTTCCCAAAGCGATCAGCAATCCGGACAAAACCACGTTCACCGAGGCACGTACCAAGTCGAAGCTAGCCTTGTCATCCATGATCATCTCGCTTTGGTTGAAACGGCTATCAATCCAGTTCTTAACCGGAGTGGGCACGATACTTAATATCGTAGCAGATATATTACTGCAATTCCGTACCAATACCCGTGCGACAGGCGATGTACCGAAAGACTCCTCTCCATCCGATTGACGAGACAGATCCAAGGAAGTCTTCACCACGTTCTGAGCCTTTTTGGAGGTAGCCAAGGCGATTACCATCACGATCCCGGAACCCACCAAGAAATACCAAGGTGTCTGGGCCGGTCCCAACAAGGAAGTCATCAAAAATGTATCCGTGGTAGTGGTCCCTCCCTGCGCCATCAAGTCCATATAAGAGGAATAGCCAGCCAAGGGGACTCCGATAAAGTTCACCAAGTCATTCCCGGCAAAAGCCAACGCCAAGGCAAACGTACCCATCAAAATGACCACCTTGAATACATTCACCTTCAACCAATGCAATACCTGCATCAAGATCGTAAAAAATACCATACATCCCAAAACGATCATCCCCGTATTGGCATACACCATATCCTTGAACTCACCCGTCATAAAAGAACTTGTCTTCAATCCCTTTATCAGCATAAAGTAAATGATGGAAGTGGCCGCTAAACCTCCGAACAGACCAATAAAATATTTAGAGCTTTTCTTATAATTAAACGAGAACAGGATTCGGGACAGATACTGCACGATCACACCAAAGAAAAAAGCGATCGCCACAGAAAGAAAGATACCCAGAATCACGGTAAAAGCCTTTTCGGTATTCAGCAGATCCCCCAATTGCAAAGTGCCTGAAGAACTGGCGATCTTTACCAAGGCGATCGCTACCGTTCCACCCACCAATTCAAACACCATGGAAACCGTTGTCGAGGTCGGCATACCTAACGAGTTAAAGATATCCAGTAACACCACATCCGTGAGCATAACCGCCGCAAGGATACACATGATCTCCGAGAAATAAAAATGCTGGGGTTGATAAATACCATGCCGGGCGATATCCATCATACCATTGGATAACGCCGCTCCGACAAAGACTCCCACAGCAGCGATAGCGATAATAACTTTAAAGGATGCGGCTCTCGCGCCGATAGCTGAATTCAAGAAATTCACGGCATCATTACTAACACCGACCGATAAATCTACGATGGCCAATACAAACAAAAATATGACCAAGAACAAATAAAATGTTTCCATACTGATTGTTATAATTCTTGCGCAAAGTTCTGAAACAATTATTTCGCATCCGTTACATACATATTACAATGATGTTACAACCTGCGGATTAGATTCAAAAACAACCAGATATGAAATTAGGTTGAAATTAACATCAAGTATTTCTCTTTTAAGAGAGAGATCCACTAAGGGTTTTTATATACATTTGCGACTATATATTTAGAAGGGAAATAAGTTAACAAGATTCTAGTTACTTGGAAAAACACTCCAAAGAAATAATGCAATGGGTCTGTGAAATCGCACTATCCGATTCTCAAACTGCTTTTAAATCGCTTTATTTAGCCTATTTTCAGAGGCTAATGCGGTTTACATCCCTTTATGTGCCTTCCTCTGTAGAAGCTGAGGAAATTGTCTCTGATACATTTCTAAGTCTTTGGAATAATAGAAAGTCATTACCGGAGATCTCTAACTTCGATTCTTATATCTATGGCATAGCCCGCCACAAAGCCATCAGCCTATACCGGACACAGCATATGGAGAAAGTCCAGATCGATGAGAATACGATCGATTTATTTGCGCATACTGATACTACGCCCGAGGAAGAACTTATTTCCAAAGAATGCATCGATCATTTAAATGAGGCGATCAATACACTCCCGGATAAATGCAAGATGGCTTTTAAACTGATCCGTGAAGATAAGATGAAATATAAGGATGCGGCAAATATCCTAGAAATATCAGTAAAGACATTAGAAGCCCACATCGCCACGGCAGTCCGGAAACTACGGGAATCTCTAGCTAAAGAAATAAACGACTAATCTATCCACGTTCCCTCTTTGTAAAGACGTAGCGTGCCACATCTCTACAACGGCTGGTGTATATACCAAAAAAAGGAGCCAATCTTTCGACTGACTCCTTTCACCTAAGACGGCGGCTACC
>OMGR01000054.1_pt1 | contig 96939 bp, 73 predicted proteins | sample 1646061 | NCBI WGS metagenome assembly OMGR01 (sample SAMN05578583, study PRJEB25193) | human gut metagenome | biome: Human Microbiome; feature: human-associated habitat; material: feces | host: Homo sapiens | place: USA:Birmingham | reverse complement strand
TATCCTTTGTATTTGTTATCTTTGCCGACATAAATAACAAAGTTCTTAACGAACTCCATTAAATTCAATAAACCTGTTTCACGTAATGAGAATAAGTTCATCGCATCCAAATTACAGATGCTAACATTGATTTTAGGGATATTATTCGGAAATAAAGATACTCTGCTTCTACCGCAGAATGCTATTTCTGTTCAAGTATCCGAAACATTTGGATTAAAAACGATTTAAACCTGCGATATATGAATAAAAGTAAATTGATCGAACAAATAGCAACAGATACCGGCATGACAAAAACCGATGTAAAAGCCGTGATCAACTCCTTTATAGATAATGCTACGGAAGCATTACAGGATGGCGATCAGGTCGTATTCCAGGGATTCGGAACATTTCTTCCCTGGCAACAAACCGAACGGCCTGCCCGAAATCCCCAAACAGGAGAACCGGTGATGATCAAGCCGCGTACATCTGTCAAGTTCCGCGCAGGTTCAGATCTGTTAAAGGCTCTGAACAAATAATCCCAAGAAACTTCAGTATTACTATTCAACCAGCTACGGCTGTCTCTCCTGTGAAAGAAGATGTTTTTTTCTATTTACGGGAATGTCTAAAATAATTATAACGTCCTCAAAAATGTTTTTGAGGACGTTATAAACAACTTTTATTGATGAAGAACATATCATCTATGTTCTATAAACCGGATCATATTTAGTGATCATCTATTTTCCACCACAAATTTATAATCTCCCGATCCTACCTCCATACAGGAAAAGCCATTGTCATATCCTTGCATTTTTATATCAGATACCCCCTCCAAGGAACAGCCGCTTTCTGTTATCTTCGAATCTGTCAACGAGGGAAGATATATTCGCGCACTTGTATTAGCAGGGACTGTTACCTGAAGTTCAAAGATATCCCCTTCCTTCTTCCAATTACTTACGATTGTCCCGTTTACAGATTCATAACTGCAATTTACCCAGCTCAGATCACCGGTCGGCTGCGGTTTGATCACAACTTTACTGAAACCGGGAGCCGTCGGACTGATGCCTCCCAAAGACTGATACATCCACTCGCCTACACTACCAAACATGGGATGATTTTGTGAAAAGACATTATCTGAATATTTCCACGTTTCCCATAATGTCGTTGCTCCGGATTCCAGCATGTGCCCCCATCCAGGAAAGTCTTTCTTGGTTACCATTTCATAGGCTATGTCATTCCGGTTATTCCGGCTCAATACTTCAAGGACGGCAGGAACCCCGAAAATACCTGAAGCGACATGCCCGTCCCACTTATCGATTGCCTGCAACAGGACATTGAAGGCTGCAGTCCTTTCATTTTCCGGGATCAAGTCATAGAACAAGGCAAAAGCTTGCGCGGCCTGAGTACAATTACCAACTTTCCCTGTTCCGACTTTCAAGAACTCTTTTATAAAAGCCTCCTTTATTTCTGAAGCCAACTGAGTATATGTCTGAACATCTTTTGTCTGTTTCGTCAGAGAGGCAAACTCTGCCAATAAAATCACATGATGATAATAATGAGCTGTTGCAAACAATGACGGAATACGCTCCTCGAGACTTTCATGATCATTGATACATCCCCCTATCCTATTCCCTTCTGCTTTCGAACGGAGAAACTCCACCTGTCTACGCAAAGCCGGGTAAAAGTCTCTGATCGTTCGCAGATCACCATAATATTCGTATAACTGCTTCTGCATGAAAGCAAAAGCCAACTGCCATCCAACAGGACCCGAATCGTCCCCTAACCCCTCAGCCGCAATCCCGTTATAAGGAGCTGTTTCCGTTATTCCACCTTCAGGGCGTTGATCGTTTGCAAAGTCTTGAATCGCTTTTCGATAGAAATTCTCCATATCATAGAACCAGCAGAAAGTCCTGGCTGTACCCACAATATCACCGCCGTAACCAAACTTTTCACGTGCAGGGCAATCAGACTGTACACTGAACAGATTACTGTGGAATGTATAGTCAAGCACCTTATTTAGTCGATTCAGCATTGGATTGGAACATTCGAAACGTCCGCTCTTTTCCAAATCCGCACTCAAACGGAGTCCTTCCACATCAGCCAGAGAGGGGCGGCCGGGCCAGCCGGTTATTTCAAGATACCTGAAACCATGGAACGTAAAACGGGGCGACCAGATTTCCTCCCCTTCTCCTTTCAATGTATAAACATCTTCCTGCCAGGCAGTCTGAGGCTGACCGGGCATATCCCAGTCTGCATCCCAAACCTTTTTCTGTTGTCCGGCAACCGAAGTCATGACATTCAAACTGCCATCCGAATAGATATCTTCTCCGTAACGGATTTTTACGGTTGCACCTTTCGGACCTTTGATCCTGATACGGGCCACACCGGCAAAGTTCTGTCCCATATCGAATATAAATTCTCCCGGACGGCATTCAGTCATTCTGACCGGTTTTATAACTTCAAGAACCCGAACAGGTGGCTGCATCTGGGCACTCAATTGTCCGGTCGGTATTTCCGGCACCAGTATAGCCTGTTTCCAATTGGTGTCGTCGAAATCCTCGGTATCCCAACCTGGAATCTCGTGACGGGCATCATAATGTTCACCCAGATAAACATTGTTACGCATAATCGGACCAGTTGCTGTTTTCCAACTTCCATCCGTACATACAGTCTCTATAGAACCATCTGTATACTGAACACGAAGCTGTGCCTTCAGACAAGGCCGACCGATAGTCAGATATTCTCTTAAAGGCTGAAAAATACGGATAGGTAGCGGATTATAGAATCCGTTTCCTAACATAACACCGATCGTATTCTTTCCGGAGGCGATTAATGAAGTAATATCATACGTACTATATAATATTTGTTTCCCATAATTGGTCCAACCTGGGTCGAGCACATGGTCTCCGACACGTTTTCCGTTCACACTGGCTTCATAATATCCGATACCGGCTATATATAAACGAGCTTCCTGCACCGGTTTACGTAATTGGAAATCTCTACGAAAGAGCGGGGCAGGATCATCCTTATAGAAATCCTCTTCCTTTTCCGGTGCTTTGGAACCGTCCGCGATCCACTCGGCTTTCCAGTCAACCGAAGACAACATGGCTGTCTCCCACCAAGCCGTCCGACTCCAATCGGAAACCTCACCGTCCTGATTATAAACACGAACCCGCCAATAGTAACGGGTAAAAGGTTTTAACTTTTTACCTGAATAAGTGATATTCACATTCTGTCGGCCATCAACCTTTCCGCTTTTCCAGACCAATTTCCTTCCATGCTGAAGATCATCTTCATTCAAAGAAACCTGTATCTCATAAGCCGATTGCATTTGATTGCGAGCTCGTGACTCCAATTGCCATCCAAGCACTGGGGTTAGGGCATCCGTACCTAATGGATTTTCCACATACTCGCAGGTCAGTTTCTTCAACTGTAACGGTTCGGCACCTGCAAGCCAGACAAAACCAGCCAGAAGACAGATCAAAAGTCCTGTCCTTCTCATATTCAATTTACTATTCATATCATCTATACATATTACTACATTAGTTTAACAGGTCCCAACATACCCGTCGGTGCCCATTTCTGATAATGTGTCCATGCCTGCCCGATCTTATTTTCAGGAGTGGCTTTCAGATAATTACCCACAGTAGTCGTAATCTTTACCTGTATCGACTTAACCGGAGCTTTCGCCAGATGTTCCGGCAACTGATACACCCGGTTACCATACCATTTGCTGCCTAAATTCTCTCCGTTCACACTGACTTCCGAGACACCGTACACCTTCCCTAAATCCAGATAATAGAATCCTGCCGCATCATTTACCGTCTTTTCATAATACAGGTTTCCGGCAAACGACTGCGTTTCCGGACTGGCAGAGAAGTCTACCAATGTATCCAGTTCCCGCTTGGTCGATTCACCATTAATATGTGCCATTCTCACCGACCATCCACTCAGTTCCTTAGGAGACGAACTTTGAAGAGGTACAGCCGGAATGGAAAGCTTGGCTACCTTTGTTTCCTCAAAAACAATCAGTTTGGAATCTGCCGGTCCCAGGTCTATCAGTAAAGCAGAGTCGGCAGAAACAGGATAAGGAGTCCGTTCGCCTGTTTCCGGATTCCACAACCAGGGTGTTTTTCCGTTGGCTGCAAATGTTGCCTTTATCCGTATCTTATCTTCCGGATTACAATTCGTGATGAAGTAAATATCCTTATCCTCCGTTTGATGACGGATCTGACTCACATAGGGACTCGGTGCATCTATTTTCATATAAGGAACGATACCGCACTGCTGTTGTACCTGACGGAACCACGGCACCATCTCTGTCGGTGCATCCACGGTAAAGACTTGCAACGGATAGGATTCTTTGATACGACCGATCGCTTGCTTTACCCTCTCGTCGTTGGCCTGATGATCTTTAAATCCCGGAGACTTGTAAGGCTCTTTTCCGACAAAGATCAGTTTACCTCCGGCCTTTACAAATTTAACCAACGCCTCAGCCGTTGCCGGCATCATCGATTCGACTTCCAGTAATAATAAAGTATTATATTTTCTTTTATTGAATACCAGATTTCCTTTCTTGAAACTACTCTGTTGAATAACATTTTCACTTATATAGTCGCAACTATTCCCATTCTGATGGATCGCTTCCCATACCTTATATTGATAAGACGGATAAAGCAGGCCGGGGAACGGATCACGCTGCGGTCCGTGTATCGTCCACATATCTGCCAACGGATGCATCACAGCAATATCGGCAAAAAAGTCCGACTCCTGAAGTACAGTCGACACACGGGTCTTGTAGGTCGCCCACAGGTTGAAATAAGGCCACCAGCTATTACGTTCATTCAGGAATGCCCCGTACATAATCCAGCCGGGGAACGGGACTTCCAGAGGACTATAGTTGAAACCATGCAGTATCGAATGGGTGACACCTGAAAGATTACTCTGGTCGCCTGTCATCTTAATTTTTTCCAACGTGGCATTAAAAGCATTATTCGTATTGGTGATCTCCTCACAACTAACCAATCTTTTTCCTGAATAATGAGCAGCAGATGATACGAATTTATTCACGTTCGTATCCGTCGGTGATTTGACGAAAGCATCCTTATCACAACTGTCCGCATTCCAGAACCAGGTTTCACATTCGGGTATATCCACTTCAAACGATGCTTCCAGCGGATGGAATTCGCGTCCATAAGCCTGAACCCTCGATTTGAAATTATATTTATTACACCATTGTGTATAAGGTTTCAGGAAACGATCCCGGACAATATCCATACAGGTTACAAAAAAGTCATAACGAACGCGGTCGACCTCTTCTTTCGCTTCGCCGGACAACTTCGTTGCCGCAGCTCCCTCGATCGCATGCCCCATATGTCCGACTTTATACAGGATGAAAGGCAGATAAGGAGTAACATCATACCCTCTGCGCTTTTGAAACTCATCGGTAAAATCATGACACCAGTTTGCTCCTTCCAGCTCCATGCTGTCGCAGAACATGGCACGGAATCCTTTCAATCCTTTGATAGCAGGAAACAGATTATCCGACATGCGGTTCAGGAACTTTTCCACCGCCACCTGATTATAATGGTTTAATACGGGACCGGCGGCACCGGGCGCCCCATTGATCACAGCCTGGAATCCGATAACCTTCACCAAGGCATAGAGAATATACTCTCCTTCCGGCAGCTCCACAGTGATTATCTCCGCCCCCTTCTCAAAAGGAATATCTTTTCCGGCAGAGAAAGTGTCCATTTCAAGAGGAGCCAGACAAAGCGCATGCAATTCACTGGTCGAACCTTCATATCTGGAACCGACCTGCGGAGATGCTTCCTTCAGCAAATCAGCTGTTTTCAACTGCACCTTACCGGGACCTTTTACTTTTTGGGCGGTCTGTGTCATCAGTTGGGTCTGTTCTTCCGGTTGCAGGAACTCTCCTCCGAAAGGCCATCCTGACCCGACAATAATATCGCAGATCATTCCTCGTTCCTCCGCTCCGGCCAAAGCTACTTTTACCATTTCGATCCATTCGGGACTTAACCATTCCAACGAAGGAATACCCAGATCATCCCCTCCTGGGAAACGGATCGGGTTGATCTCGACTCCTCCGATACCGGCCGCTTTCATAATATCAAGCTCCCGTAAAATTTCTTTTGCCGTCACTTTATCCCCATTCCACCACCAACGGACAAACGGTCTGGAAGTAACAGGCGGACTCTGAAACAGCATAAACAAACTGTCTCCTTCATTTTCTCTACTGTCAATAAACCGGCATCCTTGCATAAAAGGAATTCCCAGTACGGATACCACACTCGACTTGATAAAGGTTCTTCTTGAAAGGCTCATATTCACATGTGTATTGATTAGCAAAAAGTTAGATCTGTAAATGTAGAAAAAAACTTTATAATAAATACGCTATACGGACACGAAAAGGATAAAATCATTCAAACTTTATCACCGTGTCATTTTTGTAACATTTAATATCAATAATACAACATGCATCCACCTGATAAACGGTAATTTTACCCGCTATTTCAAGAAAGAATACTTTTGACGAAACACTTACTCATAATCTACAGAAACATGAAAACGACCCTAAAAAGACTTCTCTTAAACTGTTTACTTACCAGTTGTTTCATAACAGCCTACGGACAAGATTTTTACACATCCCAACGTGCTTCCTGGGCTGAAAAAGCAGAACAAAGTATTCCAAGGCTGACCGTTACCGAAAAAAAGCCTGTCGCCCTAGTCAATATAGTTAAAGACGAAACAGCATTTCAACAATATAAAGCGGTTCAGACTGCCCCTATAAACAAACTATACGACAGTTCGTTTAAAGAGACAAAGTCCGTTATCGTAGACTTTGGGGAACATATAACAGGAAGTTTCAGCTTCAGTACAGACTTGTTGAGAGCCGAATCCGATGCACCTGCCCGTTTCAAGCTGACATTCGGAGAAGTACCGTCGGAGCTGGTCACTCCTTTCGATCCTTATCAGGGAGGACTCAGCCGTGCATGGTTGCAGGATGAGGTTGTTACCGTGATGACTATGCCTGCAACAATGACCATTCCCCGCCGCGTCTCCTTCAGATATGTAAAAATAGAGTTGATCGCCACACCTCCCGGTTATGATTTCTGTATTTCCGGAATGAAATGTGACGCAGTGACGTCGGCTGTCAACACACCTGAAGAGTTATCGGCAACCACACCTCAACTGTTCAAGGATATAGACAGGGTTAGCCTGAATACATTAAAAGAATGTATGCAAACCGTTTATGAAGACGGTCCTAAAAGAGATCAGCGCTTATGGCTGGGAGACCTGTATCTGGAAGCATTGGCAAACAATTATTCTTTCAAACAGTACGACCTGACCAAACGATGCCTGTATCTGCTTGCCAGTTTAAGCGAACACAACGGAAAACTGAATGCGACTGTTTTTGAAGCTCCGGAACCGAAGCCTCAGGCCAGACAACATCTATATGACTATTCTTTCCTGTTTGGCGTGACCCTCAAAGACTACTTACTGGAAACCGGAGACAGGGAGACAGCGGAAGACCTGTGGCCCGTCGTTAAAAAACAACTGGAATCGGCCTACAAATATCTACAGGACGACGGAATGATGAATTACGAGCAAGCCTCCCGTGAATGGTGGATATTCTTCGACTGGAAAGATGGGTTACACCGGGAAGTAGCATTTCATGGCGTTACCATTTTCGCATTCCGGGAAGCCTACGAACTAGCACAACTGCTGAACAAAGAAAATGAGGTATCGCAATTACCAGGGCTTATCAAAAAAATGAAAAAAGCAGTTCGCAAGCATTATTATAATCCTAAAACAGGACTGTTCACCGGCATACTGAACGACCAGGTATCGTACGCCTCCCAGATCTGGATGGTATTAAGCGAAGTACCCACACAAAAAGAAGCCCAAAGGGCATTAAAGGCTTTGAAAACGACAGAAAATGTATGTACGCCGGGAGCTCCTTACCTCTTCCATTATTATATAGAAGCCCTGATCAAATCGGGATTGAAAGAAGAAGCCAAAAAAGAAATGGCGGAATACTGGGGCGGAATGATCCACAAAGGGGCTGATACCTTCTGGGAAGTCTATGATCCCCGGAATGAATACCTGTCACCCTACAACTTCTATCCGGTTAATAGTTACTGCCATGCCTGGAGTTGTACCCCTACGTATTTCATTCGGAAATATCCGGAAATATTTCAGAAATAAGTTATATTTGTCTCTGTTCTAACTGAAATACAGAGACATTATGAAAGTAAGAAATTCTACTATTCCTCCTGATAGCCTGATAAACCAATATCTTCCGGCTAATTATTCGGACTCATTCGAATGTGAAACAGATTCGGATAAAAAGATCACGCCGGACGATATTCAGGTATCATTCTGGACAACTATGCCTGGCTGGGTAAATCAGCTGTTCAAACTACGGAATCTACTGGTAAAGCCATTCGGCTTACAAGCCGGAGAAGGAAAGATTCAGGAGTTTAAAGAATGTATCCGGTCAGGAGGCAATTGTAGTTTTGCCAGTGTCACGGACAAATCCCCACAAGAAACAATTATTTGTCTCGACGATAAACATCTCTGCGCTTATTTATCCATCCATATAGAAAACCTCGAAGGAAATCGTAAAAAGATCAGAAGTATTACCGTTGTACATTTCCATTACTGGCTGGGATATGTTTACTTCTATACTATATGCCCTTTTCATTACCTGGTTGTCAGGAATATGCTCAGATACACATTGAAAAAGTTGATATAAGCAAGTTTACGATTGATTTTTGAAGATATTTGACCGATTACTGAAACCTTATTACTACAGGATTATATTCCTTTGCCAACGAAAAAATGAAAAAAACAACAGATAGCTTTAAGGGATAACCCTCCTTTTTGAGTCTGACTAATATATCAACAAATCTATATATCATGAGAAAAGTGTTTTTAATGTCTATCTTATTATCGGTCTTATTCGGTGCTTGCCACAGGACTTCTCAAAAGAATGCCGCTACGGTAGCCGATGTTACCACCATGCAAAAAAGCGAACTGTTTATGATATTGCCGGACGATTGCCCGACACCCGACGGTATGGCTATTGCCCCGAACGGTGACCTCATCCTGGCTTGTCCCAATTTTGCAGATCTGTCAAAACCGGCCTGCCTGATGCAGATTACCAAAGAGGGAAAAATCAGTAAATGGATGGATGTGCCCGTATTACCGGAAACAGGTTGGGCCGCACCCATGGGAATCACTTTCGATGACGAGGGTAACCTTTTCATTTGCGACAACCAGGGATGGAGCGGAGCCGAAAAGGCTAAAAACAAAGGAAGAATACTCTGTTTAAAATTAGATGGGGATAAGCTGAAAGAAGTTATTGAAGTAGCTTCCGGCATGGAGCATCCGAACGGAATCCGCTTCAGGAACGGGAAATTATATGTAACCCAAAGCTCCTTGTCTTCCATCCAGGACCCGTCCGGTTTGCTGGTCAGCGGTGTATATTGTTTCGATAAGAATGACAAAAATATAAAGATCACCAATACCCGGGAAGATAAAAACCTGATCACCACCGTCATTACCAAGAACAAAGATGTACAGTACGGACTGGATGGCATCGTGTTCGATAAGGAAGGTTATTTATATGTAGGCAACTTCGGTGACGGTACTATCCACCGGATAACAATGGATGGCAACAGCAATGTAACCAGTAATGAGATCTGGGCGCAAGACCCTTCACAGCTACGCACCACCGACGGGATGTGTATCGATGACGACGGAAATATCTGGGTAGCCGATTTCTCCGAGAATGCTGTTGCCCGCATCGATAAGGACGGCCGTATTCAGCGTATCGCCCAGAGTCCGGATTGCGACGGAAGCGACGGAGGACTCGACCAGCCGGGAGAACCAATCGTATGGAACGGCCAGGTAATCGTTTCCTGCTTCGATATCGTAACAGGCCCCGACAAAGTAAATACCGGACACGACAAGCCTTTTACACTAGCTAAATTGCAACTTAACTAACAGATTAACCATAATATCATGAAACACTATTTATCTACATTTGCCGGATCGGCCATATGCGGAGGTTTTGCTTTCGGCATCTGGCCGGAGCTTTGGAAGACCTACGGCCTCATGGGAGGATGGCTGGCGGCTACACTTATCATCGGGATCATGTGGTACATGAACCATTACAACGGAGCCATATTAAACCCGGAAGGAAAGATATGGCTGGACCAGGGATGGTGTATCGGTTCCGCCGGTATAGCCTGGGGGATCGTCCGCTTTCAGGGCGATATCACACAATTCTTTCTGGCCGCTCCTACCCTGCTTTGTTGTCTGATCGGGGGAGCTTTGGCCGGCCTGACTATCTGGGCGATGCGTTCGTGCGGTAACCGCCTGTCAAAAGAGGAGGAGGCTGTATGAGCGAGTGGTTACAGACTTACAATGAACTGTTCGGCATGTATAATGCTGGTATCATCACCAGCATATTCGGTTCTTTCGCCGTCACATTCACGGTTATATTCTGCTGGCCCAAACTAGTCAGGGACTTTGGAGCAAAGGGAGGCTTTATCGCCGCCGCATTAATCATAGGAACGTTCTGGCTCGTCAACCATAAATTGCCCGGCTTCGGTTTCTCCACCGGGCTGGCTCCGGATGCAAACGGACTACCGATGCAATTCAGCCTGATCCACCAAGGTGCACGTGGGAGTGCCCCCTGGGTAGATATGGGTTGGGCCATCGCGATGGGATTTGTGGTTTGCGATACGCTCTGCGCCCCGAAAGGCCAACGTCTGGGCTTATTGAAAGAAGCATTCCCGCGCTGGGTGGTTATCATAGCCGGAGGGATCGTTGGAGGTATTCTGGTCGGACTGACCGGATATACGAATGCTGCATTATAAATAATATTCTATAGACCATGTCAAAATACGTTATTGCACACGACTTAGGCACGAGTGGCAACAAGGCGACTTTATTCAACGAAGAAGGTAGGCTGGTCGCCTCCCATGTAGCCTCTTACCGTACCGATTACGCTGCCGGTAACCGGGCGGAACAAAATCCTGCGGATTGGTGGAAAGCGATCGTTGAAACGACCCATGCACTACTGCAAATCGTTTCGCCGGATGATATTGCCGGGGTTGCCCTGAGCGGACAAATGATGGGCTGTTTATGCGTCGATAAGAAAGGAAATCCGCTTTATCCCCACCTATTGTATTGCGACCAGCGTTCGCAGGAGGAGGAAGCGTTCCTGGCCGGGAAGATCGATCCGCTTCATTTCTACGAGATAACAGGCCATCGCATCAGCGCCTCTTATTCGATAGAAAAGCTCATGTGGATACGGAAACATCTGCCGGAAGTATTCGAAGAGACACACAAGATGCTCAATGCTAAGGATTATATCAATTTCCGTCTTTGCGGTACGATTGCCACCGATCCGTCGGATGCATCCGGTACGAATGCCTACGATCTGAATCGCTGGGCCTGGAGTGAAGAGATCATCGAGGCAGCCGGACTGGATATTTCGCTGTTCCCGGAAGTACGTTCCTCCATCGACGTGATAGGCGAGATAACGGAAGAGGCAGCCAAAGCTACCGGACTCCGGAAAGGGACACCGGTCGTTTGCGGAGGCGGCGACGGCAGTTGTGCCGGAGTAGGCGTTGGCTGCGTAGCACCGGGAACATCTTACAACTACCTGGGATCTTCCTCATGGGTAGCCCTGACCGTAGAGAAACCTGTTGTTGACGAACAGCGGCGCACGATGAACTGGGCACATGTCGTTCCGGGTATGCTTCATCCGTCCGGCACCATGCAGACGGCAGGAGCTTCCTATAACTGGATGGTTCAGCAACTGTGCCAACAGGAACAGGAAGAAGCCAGACAAAGGAAAGGAAATGTATACGAACTGATCGACGAACAGATCCGGAAATCACCGATAGGTTCCAACAAGCTGCTGTTCCTGCCCTATCTTATGGGCGAACGTTCCCCGCGCTGGAACGTAAATGCCAAAGGAGCCTTTATCGGACTGACCGTAGGACATACGCATGGAGATATGCTTCGTTCCGTCATGGAAGGCATCACCTTGAACCTGGGACTTATCGTGAATATATTCCGTAACCACGTGCCGGTTGAGAATATGACCGTGATAGGCGGCTGTGCCAAAAATCCGATCTGGCAACAGATGATGGCCGACATCTACCAGACAGAAATAAAAATACCGAACTATCTGGAAGAAGCCACCTCGATGGGTGCCGCTATCCTGGCCGGTATCGGAGCCGGACTGTTCAAGGACTTCAGCGTAACCGACCGCTTTATCCATATCGATAAGAAGATCACCCCTATCCCAGCCAATGTGGAGAAATATCAGGAATTAATCGGAGTATTCGATAAAACATACGACCATTTGAAAGAGGTCTATACCGACTTATCGAATTTAAACCTATAAGAAAGAATATGAAAGGACAAATGAAAAGCGTAATCGCAACAGCTCCCGGCGTAGTAGAAATCCGGGAAATAGATATACCGGCTATCACGCCGTATCAGGCTTTAGTGAAAACCGAGATGGTAGCCTTGTGTAATGCAACCGACAGTAAACTGATATCCGGGCATTTCCCCGGAGCAGACCAGTTCCCGATGGCTCTGGGACATGAGAATGTTGGTATCGTAGTGGAAGTCGGGTCTAAAGTTCGCAACTTCCGTGTGGGCGACAGGGCCATCGGCGGGTTAAATGCTACTTTTACAACTCCGGGATTGAACAGTGCCTGGGGAGGCTTCAGCGAATATGTCGTCGTAAACGATTTCGAAGTGTTGCAGGAAGAAGGCCTCGCCACACCGGAACAGGGCTGCTGGGACAGCTTTGAGATTCAGAATGCCGTACCCGCCGATATACAGCCGGAAGAAGCGGTAATTGCTTGTACCTGGCGTGAGATAGTCGGCGCATTTAAAGACTTCCGTCTGGCTCCGGGCAAGAAAGTAATGGTATTCGGTGCCGGTCCCGTCGGGTTGAGTTTCGTCAAACTGGGCAAGTTGTTCGGCCTGGGACAGGTGGACATCGTCGACATGCTTCCCGCCAAACTGGAACTGGCAAAACAGATGGGAGCAGACAACGGGTATACTCCGGCGGAAATCGCCACCCCTGAATTTATAGCCGCTACCAACCGTTCGTACGATACGATCATCGACGCAGTAGGTTTGCCATCCATCGTTAACTCGGCTCTGCCGCTTATCAAAATGGCCGGAGATATTTGCGTCTACGGTGTGATGACTAAAAATCCGACGATCGATTTAGATCAGGCTCCGTACAACTTCAACCTCTACATCCATCGTTGGCCGACTCGCTCGGAAGAGAAACGGGCCATGATCGCACTGACCGGATGGATACGTGAAGGCCGTCTGTCTGCCTCCGACTTTATCTCCCATCGCTTTAAGATTGAACAAATAAACGAGGCTCTGGAAGCCGTAAAACGTAACGAAGTAATAAAAACAGTATTAACATTCTAAACATCATTTATCATGAACGAAATAATCGCAAACTTAACAGCAGAAAAATTGGCAGGAATGATCGATCATACCTTCCTGAAACCTTTCGGCACGGCAGAGAACATCGAAAAACTGTGTGCCGAAGCACGGAAATATGAATTTGCAATGGTAGCCATTAATCCGGCAGAAGTAGAAACCTGCGTCAAACTGCTGGAAAGTTCGCCTGTTCGCGTCGGTGCAGCCATCGGATTTCCGTTAGGCCAAACGACTACCGAATGCAAAGCGTTCGAAACACGCGATGCCATCGAAAAAGGAGCAACGGAAATCGATACGGTAATTAATGTCCGTGCTCTGCAAAAGGGAAGATTAGACATCGTAAAGAAAGAAATCGAAGATATGGTAGCCATCTGCAAACCGGCAGGTGTGATCTGTAAAGTGATTCTGGAAACCTGCTACCTGTCTGATGCAGAAAAGGAGACAGTCTGCCAAATCGCCAAAGAAGCAGGTGTAGATTTCGTGAAGACTTCGACCGGTTTCGGCACAGCCGGAGCCACCGTAGAAGACGTTGCCCTGATGCGCCGGGTAGTTGGTCCGGAAATCGGAGTGAAAGCAGCAGGTGGCATCCGCGACCTGGATACGGCATTGGCTATGATCGAAGCGGGTGCTACTCGTATCGGTACATCCAGCGGAGTTTCTATAGTGGAAGCTTACAAAGCTATTCAAATAAAAAGATGATATCTTTCAAGCATCTGTTTAGTTAACTTTTCAGTTGTAAATAATCTGATCATAATCCTTTGAACGTTTCATTCAAAGTAGAAGATATCATATATCTATTACGGAATGGTTTTACATCAACATATATTAACTTAATACAACGACGACACTATACCCAACAAATGTTAATCGTCGTAGTACTACGAAAATACATTTCTCATTGTAAATCTATCACCGTACATGGTCGGCAGTCTTTTTTTACTATAAAATAGCTTCCAACCATGTTTGGAACGATCTTTTTTATTATAAAACACCTTAAATCGATGTTTTATAGCACATTTTTCATCATAAAACATCTTCCGTACGTCGTCGGTGGAGTTTTTTTTATTGTTAAGGTAGTTTCGTACATCGTCGGTGGAGTTTTTTTCACCCAAAAAGTGCTTTCGAACATAGTTGGAGACTGTTTTTTCATTAAAAAGGTATTTCCGACATACTACTATATTTTTATAATGTAGAATTAGGTTGGTTTTTGTAACAATAATTATCTAAATAAAAAGTTGCTTTTTTCAACAATTATGTACATATTAGTTAAATATGATATTAATTAATAAACATCGAATAAGATGAATAACTTACACAAAATAGGAATGGGACTTATACTCGTTGTACTGGCAGCCTGTCAGAACAACGAGTATAAGGATCACCATCCCGTCGATAAGCAGGAATTTATAGCCGAAATACAGGACCGATTCAATAAAATAAAGACAACCGAAGGGGTGGTATCAAAAGACAGTACCGCTACCCTGATCCGGGAGGCGCACCTGCATTTATATCATCACTATCCGGTCTATTACGACTGGTGGCTACAGGATGGAAGCAATGTGAAATGGTTTGACGGGACTTTTTCCGGTCAGATTAGCGAACGCCTGCACAAACTACAGCTGGAAACAAAAGTATCCGATACCCCGGAAAGCATCACACAGGCTTTGTCTTCCTATCTCGACGCCTGTACGAAAAGAAGAGAGCAGCGGCTGGCTTCATTTATAAAAAACACTCCCGAAGTTGTGTTTACCAAATTCCGTACGCTGCGTCCGTCTTTCTTTGCCTATACGGAAGGTTTGTCCGATGCCCGTGCGGAATGTAATTTCTTTGCCGGGGGAGAGTTGGCATCTTTTAAGATGGATGGTATCTGGGCTAAAGAAGAAACCTTGCTGAAAGATACAGCCGGTGTTTTCCGTGATCCGGACGTACATTTCGACGGAAAGCATATATTATTTGCATGGAAGAAGTCACAGAAAGAAGACGACTTCCACCTGTACGAAATGGAAATGCCATCCCGGAAACTGAAACAGATCACTTCCGGCCTGGGATTTGCCGATATAGAGCCGATCTATCTGCCGGACGAAAATATCCTGTTCAACTCGACCCGCAACGGTAGTGCGGTAGACTGCTGGACCGTAGAAGTCAGCAACCTCTATCTCTGCGACCGCGAAGGACGTTATATGCGGCAGGTCGGATTCGACCAGGTGCATACCTCTAATCCGACACTGCTCGACGACGGTCGCGTTGTCTATACCCGTTGGGAATACAACGACCGTGGCCAGGTATTTATGCAACCGCTCTGCCAGATGAATCCGGACGGTACCGGACAGGCTGAGTATTACGGAGGAAACAGCTTCTTCCCTACTACGGTTACACATACCCGCCAAATCCCCGGAACACGAAAGGTGATGGCAACCATCCTCGGTCATCACACTCCTCAACACGGTAAATTATGCATCATCGATCCTGAAGCCGGACGCGATGAGAACGAAGGCGTCATGTTGGTTGCCCCGCTCCACAGGCCGGAAGCTGTAAAAGTCGATACATACGGACAATTCGGCGACCAGTTCCAACACCCTTATCCTTTGAATGAAGAAGAGTTTCTGATTTCCTATACGCCTCTGGGCTACCACGTAGGCCATCCGATGGAATTTGGTATCTACTGGATGACACCGGACGGAGAACGCGAACTATTGGTTTCGGATGCCAGCATATCCTGCAATCAGCCAGTCCTGCTGGCCGAACGTGAACGTCCTTTCGAGCGTGTAAACAATGTGGACTACACGAAAGAGGAAGGTGTCTACTATATGCAGAACATTTACGAAGGAAACGGTTTGAAAGGCATCGAGCCGGGAACGATCAAGAAACTGCGGATTGTCGAACCCATCTACCGCGTAGCCAGTATCGGTGCCGCTTATGGCTTTGATGCAGGTGGCGGCGGACATGCCTTTTCCCCGGTAGGAGTCGGCAATGCCAGTTGGGACGTAAAACGGATACTGGGAACGATAGATGTGCAACCGGACGGTTCGGCCTTCTTCAAAGTGCCTTGCCGCACGCCTTTATACTTCCAGGCATTGGATGAAAACAACCGCGTTGTACAGACCATGCGCAGCTGGTCGACTTTGCAGCCGGGAGAAACACAAAGTTGCGTAGGATGCCATGAGCACAAAAATACGGTTCCGGTAGCTTCGCATCCGGTATCTATGGCGATGAACACCGGTATCCAAAAGATCGAGCCGGAAGGAATTGGCGACCGTTGCTTCAGCTACATCAAAGAAGTTCAGCCCATCTGGGATGCTCATTGCATATCCTGCCATGACGGAGTAAAAAGCAAACTGAGCCTGAAAGGCGAGTTGAAAGTAGTCGACCAACAAACCAAGCGCAAGTTCTCAGACTCTTATCTGAACCTGACGCATGCCCGCCAGATGACGAGAGACAACGACTCCTGGCAGGGAGATGCCCATCACCCGGAAGTAAACTGGATAAGCAACCTGTCCGAACCGACGTTGCTCGCCCCTTATTTTGCCGGTTCCAACACAAGCAACCTGATCAAACGGCTTGAAAACGGACACGGCGGATGCAGCCTGAGCAAGGAAGAAATGGAAACGATCGCTTTATGGATCGATCTGTGCGTACCGTTCATCGGTGATTACCGGGAAGCGAACAACTGGACACAGGAGGAGAAGGATTATTATACATATTATGAGAAGAAGCGGGAAACATCCCGGGCTGCCGAGAAAGAAAACATCCGTCAGTATCTTCAATCGTTAAAAGCAAAGAAGTAAAGATTATGAAAATAAACTGGACTTATATAGCCTGTCTGTGCCTGGCTGCCCTGACAGGATGCAACGGGAATGATGTTTTTGCTCCGGATCATATATGGAGTGCCGGAGAAGAAGGCGGACTTCTGGTGACAAACCGGGATAAAAAAGAAATATGCCTCATCGATACGCGTTTAAAGAATACAGGTATCAAAGTAACATTGCCAACCGCCGCCAACGACCTGACGGAAACGCCCGACCGGCATATCTGGGTGGTATGCGACGGTGTCGGAGGTTCTTTATGTGAGCTGAACGGGAAAGACCTGTCCGTTATCTCTCAAACAGCCTTGGGACACACGCCTTCTGCCCTCTTGTTCAACCGGCAGACAGGTTCTTTATGGACAACCCAACGCTTCAACAACGAACTGTGGGAAGTATCTCCGGAAACCAAAGAGGTGTTGAACCGGATCAGCGTAGGCCGCGAACCGGTAGACATCGTTTCATTCGCTGGCGACAGCTTATTGCTGGTTGCCAACAACCTGCCGGAAATGTCATCGCTCACTTATCCGATTGCCTGCCAGTTGGATATTGTCGATGTAAACAATAAAAAGGTAGTGAAACGCTTACAACTTCCAAACGGTTCCACAGATGTAAAAGCATTGGCTACGGACAGCAAAGGCGATTATGCGTATGCCGTTCATCTGCTGGCACGCTACCAGCTCCCGACCAACCAGGTAGACCGGGGATGGATGAGTACGAATGTCCTGTCCGTCATCAACCTGCATACACAGGAAGTGGAAAACACGGTCCTGTTGGACACTCCGCAGAAAGGCGCCTCCAATCCGTGGAACGTTGTCGTTTCGCCGGATGACAGTAAAATATGGATCTCTGTCTCCGGAACTCACGAACTGGTATGTGTAGACAGAACCTCATTGCATGACCGCTTGGCACGGGCAAAAGACGGCGAAAAAGTAACCCCTTCGACCAAAGATTATGCGCATATCCTGGACGATGCCGGTTTCTTATACGGCATCCGCGATTTCTACAAAACGCAGGGGAAAGGTCCCCGTGCCTTGTACGTCACACCGGATAAAGTCTATACGGCGAATTACTATACCGGAGAGTTGGTTGCCTTCAACGGGACCGGTAAAGATATGGTTTCTACCCCATTGGGTACCGCACTCGCATCCACTCAAAAAGGGAAAGGCGATATGTATTTCCACGATGCTTCCATCGGCTTCCAGGAATGGCAGAGCTGTGCCAGTTGCCATCCCAACGATGCCCGCATGGACGGCCTGAACTGGGATTTGCTGAACGACGGCATGGGGAATCCTAAGAATACCAAGACATTGGTTTTATCCCACCAGACTCCTCCCTGTATGGTTTCCGGTATTCGTAAAGATGCGGAAACGGCTGTTATCTCAGGTATCAAGTATATCTTATTTGCTGCCTCGACAGAAGAAATAGCTCCGGCCATTGATGTATACCTGAAGTCATTGTCGCCGGTTCCGAGTCCTTACCTGGTAAACGGTAATTTATCCGAAGCAGCCCAAAAAGGGAAGGTACATTTCGAGAAAAACTGTGCGTCCTGTCATTCGGGTACTTATTATACGGATATGAAACAATACAAGGTAAACTGGACGAACGGGCCGGATAAGAACGTAAAAATGGATGTTCCCGCCTTGAATGAAGTATGGAGAACAGCTCCTTACCTGTATGACGGGCGCAGCTACACCATGCAGGAAATGCTGAAAGTGCATGGCCCCGCAGAAACACTGTCGGAAAACGAACTGAACGACCTGGCAGAATACGTATTATCTCTTTAAGAAACAACATTATGAGACTTTTTACTTATATCCTTTTTCTTTCCTGCATCCACTGCTTTAATGTATTGGCACAATGCGGGAACTTCGCCGGAGCCGATTACTCCCAGGGGATCGTTTTCATTATGGAAAACAACAAGATCGTCTGGCAACATGAGGCTCCGGAATCGAATGATCTCTGGGTACTTCCGAATGGGAACTTATTGTTTTCGGTTGGCAAAGGAGTACTGGAAGTGACCCGGCAAAACGATACCGTCTTTTATTATGCTTCGGAAAGTCCCGTCTTCGCCTGTCAGCGTCTGAAAAACGGGAATACTTTTATCGGTGAATGCAATGCCGGACGCTTACTGGAAGTTTCTCCCGGGGGGAAAATCGTAAGTGAGGTATGCATCCTGCCGGAAGGTGTCTCAGACGGAACATTTGCCTTTATGCGTAATGCCCGCAAACTGGATAATGGTAATTATCTCGTTGCGCATTACGGAGGGGAATACGTCAAAGAATACAATTCAAAAGGAGAAGTGGTCTGGCAGGTACAGGTCCCCGGCGGTCCCCATTCTGTGATCCGGCTGCCGAACGGCCACACACTGGTCGCCGTAGCCGATAAAACCCAGAATCCCCGCATTGTCGAATTAGACAAAAAAGGCAACACCGTATGGGAAATATCGAACAAGGACATTCCTGGAGAGCCTTTAAAGTTTCTGGGAGGCATGCAATATTTCCCTGACGGACGTTTGCTCTTCACCAACTGGGTCGGGCATGTAAATCCGGAAAAACGGGATCATCTGTTCCTGGTAGACAGGGATAAGAACGTTCTATGTACATTAAAGGATCAGGAAGGGATACAAACCATGTCTTCCGTATTCAGCCTGGATGAAAATACCGGTTCGTTTCATTAAGGCACTTTCTAATTCGTTTTTATTCAAACAATCATTCAGACAACAGCTATATGAGAAAATTATTTTTTATATCCTTATTCGGGATCGCATCGCTTACAGCCTGTCTGGCCGATAAGCCGCTACAAACAGAAAATAAGACCTATAGGAATCCTGTCATCGATTACAGTCTTCCGGACCCCAGCCTCATCAAAGCCGATGACGGTTACTTTTACGTGTATGCAACGGAGAATATTCGTAATCTTCCTATCCACCGTTCCAGAAACCTGGTAGACTGGGAAGAAGTAGGTACTGCCTTTACAGACGAAACCCGTCCGACTTTCGAGCCTAAAGGCGGACTGTGGGCACCTGATATCAATTATATCAACGGGCAATACGTTTTATATTACTCCATGTCCGTCTGGGGTGGAGAATGGACCTGCGGTATCGGAGTCGCAACTGCCGACAAACCGGAGGGTCCTTTTACCGACCGGGGGATGATGTTCAGGAGCAATACGATAGGTGTGCAAAACTCAATCGACCAGTATTACATCGAAGAGAATGGTAAAAAGTACATGTTCTGGGGAAGCTTCAGGGGAATTTACGGGATAGAGTTGTCAGACGACGGATTAACCCTGAAGGAAGGAGCAGAGAAAAAACAGGTAGCCGGTACAGCTTATGAAGGAACTTATATTCATAAACGTGGCAAATATTATTACCTGTTCGCCTCTATCGGCAGTTGCTGCGAAGGATTAAAAAGCACCTATACAACCGTAGTCGGCCGTTCAGAAAACTTGTTCGGTCCTTATGTGGACAAAAAGGGGCAACCGATGATGGAAAACCATCATGAGATACTGATTCGCGGAAATGAGGCTTTTGTCGGTACGGGTCATAACTCGGAAATAGTGACTGACAAAGCCGGAAACGACTGGATGCTTTATCATGCGGTGAGTAAAGATAATCCTACCGGACGCGTTCTGATGCTCGATCAGGTCAGATGGGTAAACGACTGGCCGGAGGTAACCGGCTCTACCCCCTCACTGGAGGCTGAAACCCCTGTATTCTAAATACTGAAAAAGGATAAGGTAGCACTATAGACTCAGATGTATCAACATTATAAACCTACATCTATCAGCACTATAGACTTACACCTGTCAACACTATAGTGCTACCTTCCTCACACAGATATGCTACTTATTTCTGCCGCGTACCTTCTATTACCTCCCGGTTGATTTGTTTAACCTTATCCAGATTCATCTTCTCAACCCAACGATCATAAGTGACCAACCCGTTTATTTCGTGCTCCACATCCGTCGTCTGCGTGTAAATAGCCGTACTCAAGCCAAAGTATTTAATCATTTGCTCCAATTCGTTAAGCATAAGTATATATGTATCGGTCAGTACCTCTTTGTTCAACATCATTTCATAAGCATCATTCCTTACAGGCCATAAATGATCTCTGACAAATAATCCTTTCCCTCCGAACTCACCGAGAGACGCAGCTCTTTTCTCATCCGGACGAGGCATTGCCTTCGGCTCTATTTTGCCGTAATGATGCATATCGACGAAATCACCATTACCGGGATCTCCATAGGCCGGCCGGTAACCCGGTGCATAATTATAGCCGGACAAACCATTGACCAGGCGGCTCGGATCATACTTTTTCACCCAGGCTGTTATATCAGTAACCTCGAACGCTCCCCAGTTTTCATTAAAAGGAACCCACATCACAATGGAAGGTGAACTGATATGCTGATCGATCATTACTTTCAATTCTTCGCGGAACTGCTTACGTACAGCAACAGAATCGGTACCATCCGGTTCCCAAAGATTAGGCATATCCTGCCAGACCATCAATCCCAGGCGGTCACAATGATAGTACCAACGCTGCGGTTCCACTTTTATATGCTTACGGATCACGTTAAAACCGGCCCGTTTGGCTAATTCTATATCATACAGCAATGCTTCATCCGTCGGAGCCGTAAAAATACCATCCGGCCAATATCCCTGATCCAGCAACCCTATTTGAAAAACAAACTTACCGTTCAATAAAGGGCGGTTTACTCCATCCACCTTTCCTAAAGAAACGGAGCGCATTCCAAAATAAGAATCGACTTCATCCACTACTTTACCTTTCGTATTCTTCAGCTGTAACTTTAAATCATACAAAAAAGGATCTTCAGGAGTCCAGAGACGAGGGTTCTGTATGGGAATATAAAACTTACCATTAACGGTTCCTTCCGCTTTCGCTATTTCCTTTCCACCATCTTTTGCTACTGCCGAAACTTTTAACCCGTCATTATCTGTGTTAACAAGCACCTCCAAACGGTTGTTCTTCAGATCGGGGATCAGCTTGATCCGAGAAACATATTGTTTTTCCACAGGCTCTAACCAGACTGTCTGCCAGATACCGGACGTAAAAGTATAATCGCCACGCGGTCCGTTTTTACCGGATGCGGCCTTTCCATCGTTAGGATCATAGGCACCGACCACAAGAGTATTTTCACCCGACTTCAAAAAAACAGTAATATCAAAAGTAAAAGCATCATATCCTCCTGTATGTGTGCCCACTTTCTTTCCATTCACAAACACAGTCGAAATACGGTCTACCGCACCAAAATTCAATAAGACATTCTTTCCTTTCCAGGCTCCGGGTATAGTAAAACTTCGGCGATACCATAGACAAGTATCCCCTTTGCGGGCAATACCAGATAATTCTGCCTCCGGAGGGAAAGGAACCCTGATTTGTTCCGGCTTAACGGGGAATGTCGGGACAGAAGTTGCCGACACCGGGTCCTGTAAGTCTTTTCCACCCATATAATCCCATACACCATTCAAATTCAACCACTCCGTCCTCACCATTTGTGGCCGCGGATATTCCGGCAAAGGAACAGCAACTTCCAATGCTTTATCGGTCCAGGGAGTTGGTAATGTAAACTTTTTCGGGCTTTGCCCTTTCATACTAATCCCTCCCCCTAAAAAGAAACAGAAGAGAAAGCAAATAAACACAACTTTTTTCATGATATTGTTATTTAATATAAGTAAATGAGATCTAGAATGAGATAATTGCCTGAAAATTCAATGGGTCAAAATTAATAAGTAAATCCCACTTTCTATATCATTGTATAAATATTTCTATATTGAAAAATATAAATAGCCAAAGGCATGTACTTTCATAACTATATATTTTGAGGTCATAATAAAAAAAGGGTGCATCATTATCTAATGACACACCCCTCCTACAAAGCAATTTATTTTACAGCAAGTTCGAAGACCTCCGAATAAATAAACTGGTCAGCTCCTTCTGCCTTAATACCTATACGAGCATACACTTTTCCTGTACGATTCTTTGCATTCTCCAAAGATTTCAGCTGTGATGCATCGGTTATCGTGAATGAGAAGTTTTTATTCCCGGCAGACTTATCTTCAGAATAGTCCATACGAGCGAAATTCGTCTGCTCATCTACAAACCGGGTAGAACTAATAAACACACTTTGCGTATTTATCGCTGCATCAGAAATAATCTGTTTTACAGCACAGGTAGCCGATAAATTAGTTCCATTCAGACTGATAGCAGCATTTTCTATCATAAAATAAGGAGTCACATAGATCTTGACTTCGGTACTACCCTTCAGTGTAAAATCGACTGTATCTTTTTTTACTTCAGATATCTGTACCGTTTTCCAGGGACCATTATTATTGTTTGTAATCATATGGTAATCGCCGTCAAAAAGAATGGCTTCAAACTTAGCATCCTGGTCGGCATACAACGTAATACCATCTGATAACTGCCAGCCATACTGATATAACGAGAGTTTTATGGCTTCTCCGGTACCTTTCACCTGTAAAGGATGTTCTACGCCACCGGCATCTTTGTACAGGATCTGGCCATACAACTTGGATTCGGGAGCATCGTAATTATCCATACCACAACTAGTGGCAAAAACAGCCAACAACAATAATGAGGCTATATTATATATTATCTTTTTCATTCTCATTACCTTTTAATTAAGATTGATACGGATTCTTCACCATCTTAGGATTCCTGTTAATCCAATCCTGGTTAATAAAGTTATAATAATTCTTCGGTTGAAAATAACGAGGATACGGAGACATATAAGTTGTTGTAGCATCAAAAACCCATTTCAAGTCATTCGGATCGCCCACCTGATCAATCTGATAAGGGAACAATACACGATGAATGGCCGTCGAGGTGTTCTCATTGTTATCCCAAAGCTTATCTGCCAGTCTCCAACGTTTCAGATCATAGAAACGATGGTTTTCAAAAGCAAACTCCACACGATTTTCACGAACAATATCATTCAGTGTGATAGTTCCGTTCAACGGCTGGATACCGGCACGTTCACGAACTGCATTCAAATAACGGCGAGCATTATCCTGATCGTTCATTTCCATGGCTGCTTCAGCAGCAATCAGATACATTTCCGATACACGGAAACGAGGGAACCATACTTCAGAACCACGGCCACGGGTGGTTGCACCGACAGTTTCATCCATAAACTTTCTGACAAAGAAACCTGATTTGTTTACATATTGGTCGTCACCGGTAGTCATCGGACCATTTACCGGAGTAATGATCAACCCCCTTGAAGTCACATCCTGTCCACGTTTGCCATGATAGCTTTTCCATTCACCGCTCTCATTACGTTTAACACCTGCGCGTAATACGACTTCCGAACCTCTGAAAGAAGAACCCGGTACTATTACAGTTGCAAACAAACGAGGATCTTTATCCTTGAACAGGTCTATTGCCTTATCGTAAGCGATATAGCTACCGTCAGGATTTTTTATATTCAGTTTTCCATCACGATTACCGATGTATTCGAAATCTTCCACCAGATTTAGTACCGGGCCTAAATACGCCTGATCGATATCTTCGGCATGCGATGACGGAACATTATCGCGAGTCCATCCTTGATAATTGGACGGACCTTTATAATCACGTGCCCAAATAACTTCGGTATTATTATCTTTCAATGTTGTTGCAGCATAGAAATTATCTGCTTTATCAGATATATTATTCTGTAACACATACACACCTCCATCAATCACTGCTTTCGCTGCATCATATGCTATCTTATAATATTCAGAGGCTTTAGATGCCGGAATACCGACTTCGCTCCCCGGAGTAGAAACCGGATTCTCCATTTTGTTATTATAATTGGCAATAGAACCGGCATAAACAGCAGCACGAGCTTTTAATGCCAACGCTGCCCATTTGGTTGCACGGGCTGAATTTTTGGAAGCTTCAGATGGTAACATTCCATCCGCTGCAATTTCGGTACATTCTTTAATAACGTAATCATACAACTCTGCTTCTGTCGAACGAGGATATTGTAAAGTAGTGATATCCATTCCCGATTCATACGAAAACACTTCGTCGCCAACAATCGGCATTCCTCCCATACATCTGCACATGCAGAAATAAGTATAGGCACGCATAAAACGGACTTCACCGCGAAGCTGGTTCTTTCTCTCTTCAGATATTACATCTGTATTATTCAAGCTGGCCAAAAACTGGTTGATGTTGCGTATCAATCCGTAATCATAAATACGCCAGTGATCGTCACCGAAAGTACGGAATAGATCAGGGCCTCCGCTCGAACGTAAAGCTTCGTCCAAACAAACATAAGAACCGACATCTGTTATACGTTGTCCCCATTCCATACGACCATAGAAGTTAGCCAAAACAGAGGTAATCATTTTTTCATCACTAAACACCTGTTCATCAGACAAGATACGGTCCGGATCCCGATCCAGAAAATCGGAACATCCGCAAAATGCCAATGTAAAAGCCAAACAGGCAGAATAAATATATTTCTTTTTCATACTAATTAGAATTTAAGAGTAAGACCTAAATTAATAATACGTGTTGTAGGATAAGCCAGACCTGCCGAATTCTCAATTTCCGGGTCTATACCATGAGTATTGGTCAGAGTCAGTAAGTTCTGTCCTGAAACATACAAACGTAGATCAGTAATAAAAGCTTTAGATAGTATCGATTTCGGTAATGAGTAACCGAATTCAAGATTTCGGAGCTTCATATAACGTACATTATGCATCCAGAAATCGCTCTTCCAATAGTTACTGTGTCCTGAATTCCCGATCAATAAAGTCGGATATTTACCCGGGATCAAAGCACTGTTCGAATCTGTAATATCAGCTAAATGCCAGGTATCTTCCATATAATATTGTGCATTATTACCTCCGTCATGGAACGGATTACGTTGCTCATAATCCTGATATCTACTGTTCAAACCACCACCTGTCAAGTCGAATGCCAAGTCAAAACCTTTCCACTGGAAGCTGAAGTTAAGACCAAAGTTTACAATGGGAGTACCACCTTCTCTATATCCTAAAGGACGTTCATCCATACTATTAATTACACCATCACCATTCTGATCGACATATTTAATATCTCCCGGGCGAATTGTTTTATTACCCTGACGGTCATTATCAATCGGCCAGGCAGCAATTTCCTCCCAACTCTGGAATTGTCCGTCAGATTCCAGCATCCAGTTCAGGTTACCATAACGTTCATCAATAGAATTACGATAATAATGCCATGAGTTACCGAAACGAGGTTTATACTGATTCCAATCCAGGAAACGTGAATAAGTCATATTCACTCCGATCGAATAATAAAAATCTTCTACATTATCATTCCACCGGATAGACAGGTCATAACCTGTATGCACGTCTGATTTCAAATTTTCATAAGGTAAATCAAAACCTGCTTCAGCCGGGATCAACACATCATAACGACGATCAGGCAAACCATCACGTGTACGACGGAAATAGTCAAACTGACCGGACAAACGATTATTAAGGAACGAAACGTCAAAACCGATGTCCAGTATTTTAGCTTTTATCCATGAGATAGTTGTAACGGGCAGACCACGGGGAACAGAGCCGACAACATAAGCGCCATCGATAGTCGAACCACCATCTTTGTAATTGTATCCTCCCATATAATCAAATGCGCTATAATAGTCTTTATTATCACCATCTTTTCCCAGATTATCATCACCCAACAAACCATAAGAACCACGGATTTTAAAGTCATTTACGATATTCGACAACTTGCTGTCTTTCCAAAAACTTTCTTCTGAGATACGCCATCCGGCAGAACCTGACGGGAAGAATCCCCAACGGTGATTAGGCGGGAATTTCCAGGAACCGTCATAACGTCCGGAGAATTCTAACAGATATTTAGATGCAAAATCATAATTGGCTCTGAAAGTATAACCCAAGCGGGCTTCCGTCCTATTACCATAATCATTAAATTCAACAATTTCATCTACATCTATTAAATGTAACGTATTGGATGTTGGAGTTGAATGGATAAAATGTTCCGGCTGATCACGTTTAATGGACTCCATACCTGCCATTACATCGATATGATGATCGTCAAAACTTTTCTTGTAATTCAACTGAATATTTGTCGTAATATCCTGGACTCTTTTGATCGTTCTGTCCCGGTAAGGGTTATGCATACCATCCACAACGATATACTCATCCTTATCTTCATCATAACGATACAGGTCCCATTCGTTTTCTTGGTTATTCTGTTCACGCTGACCATAGTAGAATCCGAACTGAGCCTTTGCCGTCAATCCGTCGATAATCTTATATTCACCATTGAATGTAAGTTGCATTACACGCCAGTCATCCTGATATTTACCGGAAATATCATAATTCAACAGACCGAAATTCACATCCTTATTACCGGATGTTAATGCCGGATATTTTGGATTATCGTTTGCAAATGGACGAACTGTCGGAAGATTTCGGTAAGTACCGAATACCGGCAACCAATAGTCGTCACCACCCGGAACACCCGGATTGACACGCGATTCGATACGTCCGTTCATAGATGCACTCATTTTAAAACGTTCAGTAATCTGAGCATCAATATTCATCTGCGTATTATATCGTTTGAAACCGCCATAGTTACGGATCATAGCATCCTGGTCGATATACCCTAAAGAGAAATAATAATTTACCTTATCAGATCCACCTGATACATTGGCTGAAACATAAGACTGAGGAGATGTTTCCCAGATGAAATCATACCAGTCAAATGATTGATAGCCCTTCTCTGTTCCTTGTTGCCACTTGCCCAAATCTTCCATCGTGTACTTACGGTTCTGTTCTTCCACTCCTTGTAACGTTTCCGATTGTATCCAATTAGAAACATAGGTAGCAGCATCCGCGGGTTTAGGGAATGCAGATGCAGACTGCCAACCATAACGTGCGTTGATAGTCACCGTATTCTTTGTATTTCTGCGACCTTTCTTCGTTGTTACAACTACTACACCATTGGCAGCACGTACACCATAGATAGAAGCAGAAGCATCCTTCAATATAGAGATCGCTTCAATATCATTAAAGTCAATATTATTAAACTGCCCTTCATCCGTCTGGATACCATCTATTACATACAACGGAGTACCCATATTACGAATCTGAAGACCGGTACTTGCACCCGGACGACCATCCGTCTGACGGGAGTTCACACCAGCGATCTTACCAACCAATGCACCCGAAGATGTAGAGGCAGAAGAACGGGCTATATCTTTGGAGTCAATTAAAGAAATTGCACTCGTCAGAGATTCCTTCTTTTGTGACATACCGAAACCGGTAATAACAACTTCATCCAAAGCCTGTGCATCTTCTCTTAATGTTATATTTACAGTTGAACCTTTAACAGGTGTACGCTGAGTTATATACCCGATAAACGAAACTTCCAAAGTTGCATTTGGAGATGTACTCAAAGAAAAGTTTCCGTTCATATCTGTAATAGTACCATTAGTTGTTCCTTTTTCAACAACATTTGCCCCAATTACAGGTTCTCCTAAATTATCGATAACTGTTCCTTTTATCGTAGTTTTTTGCTGTTGTGCCTTTGTTACAATTGGCTCCGATCCATTTCTGCCGGTTGCTCTCTTTTCATCCGGCAATAAAACAATCTGATTATTCGAAATCTCATAAGCTAATCCCGTCGATTTCAGAATGCTATCTAAAATACTGGCAACAGTCTGGTTCTTCGCATTTACACTGACCCGATGAGAAAAATCTATTTTATTCTCATCATAAAAAAAGGAGTAACCACTCGCCTTTTCGATCTGGTTAATTGCCTCACTTAACAATACATTTTCTAATTGAATTGAGAAAGCTTTTGCCTGCTCGTTTGAATATCCATACAAACTTGAGGCAAGAAAAAAGAGACCGACAAACAAGGGGATTCTCCAGATTTTCCCGCTGGCCTCATAAAACATTTGCTTCTTCATAAGCTCTTATTTTAAGATTATTATCGAAATAAATTAATTAATAAAAAGGTTAAAACATTATTACTTTTTCTTTCCTGTTACTTCATAGGCATTTGATTTTAAAGGTTTTACTTATTCATAATTTTCACAATATTCTTTTCATCAAAACTATACTGGATAGGATTTGTCCGGGCCATTAACCGAAGAATCTCTTCCAGAGGCTCATGCCTGATAGAAAATGTATAAGCCTGATCTTCCGGAATAAGAGGATCCAGTATGATCTTTACACCATACCATTTAGATAAATATTTGGATAATTCCTTAATTGATTTACGCTCAAAATGAATAGACTCATTCGCCCACATGGCAGCAAAAAGGACATCATTCTTCTTTGTCAGGATACTGCCTTGGCTTTTGGAACAGACGGCCGTTTCACCCGGCACTATCTTTTTTGATACCGAACCATTGGCTACAACTACAGAACCAGACAACAGGCTAACATTTATATTCGGTTCATTATCACGTGCCGCCACATTAAAAGTAGTACCATGTACTCTGACATCAAAATTATTACTCTTCACTATAAAAGGACGATCCGGATCCTTCTTAACATCAAAATAGGCCTCGCCCTTCAATTTGACATTTCTTGTTTTATTCCAGATTGAAGCTGAATATTCCAACGTAGATTCAGTATTTAACCAAACCTGCGAACCATCAGGAAGTATTACTTTCGATTTACCTGTCAGAGAAGAATAGGTATAAACCGGACCTCCTTTATATGTTTCAAGAGAGATATATCCGGTTAAAGACAATAAAGCGAGGATTAAAACACATGCAACCCCGGAGAACCAGCGGAAAGAAGCCTGCGAGAATTTTATTATTCTAGGTTCATCTTTCTTCATGCGAAGCTCCATCTTTGCCCACAAAGCATCCACATTCGATTCAAAAGTTGTACCTTCTTCTATAATAGCCAACCAAAGAGATTGTAAATCTTTATATACGGAGAGATTCTTCTCGTCAGCAAGCCACCGTTCCAAATCAAGTTGCTCTTCTAACGAGATTTCATGTTTAAATCCCTTTATTATAATATCCCAAGGTATGTTTCTATCCATTTTTTGCATCTTATACATCGTGAGACTCAAAAAGAATAGCTACCCCCTAAAAGGATTGTATTTTTCTTTGAAAAAATTTGATCTGGGAAGATCACGGAAAGATAAATTGCTCATATTCAAAACGGTTACCAGATCCACCAGTTTCCGAATTGGACAATAAAAAAGAAGCGTGGAAACTGTTGACATATCGATTCTGAGGCTCTGGACTGCCCCTATGACCAATATATACAACAGCCCACGCTCTTTATCTTGGTATACGCAATAACTTAGGTATATAACAAGAAAAGAGCATGAACGTTTGTTGTACCTTATCCGGTCATAGTGAAATTGTCCAGATTTCAGAATCGGATAATATCTTAAACGCTTATGCTTTACTCGTACATTGTACAGCCGGTTACGCTTTCCTTTTGCTGTACGAGGCAAAGATAAACAGAAGATTCCAATATCTACATATACTTTCTATACATAAATAATCCGTAAAGGATCAATTTCATAGCTAAAGAGATCGGTCACAACATCTACTCCGTTGTCGGAAACGATGCAATACGCAAACGGGCAGCTCCCATCGGAACCAATGTTATTTCGTCCAATGTGTCTGCTTTCGGGGCATCTTCACAAGGAAGCACACCGCATAAACCATATTCATCGATCTTCCATTCAGGAATAAGACGTCCTTTTGCCTTAAATTCCAACGGTACATTGGGCAATGTAAATGGATTATTATCAAAAGGCCATTCCTTACGCTGAACCGAGATCGGGCTGTTGAGCTGCAAAGCATAGTTCCACGGACTTGCCGGATAGATCTCATAAGTAGGCCATGCAGAAGCATCGGCACCCTCCTGCCATTTTGAATCGCCGATAGCTGTTTGACGACTGTCTTTCTGTTGATAATCTTCGTCAATCTTTAAAGACAAGCTCAGAGGGCCATAATCGACACTGACGCTATTTTTATTTACCTGCCATTGGCGATAATTGAATGTCATGGGAACCGTAAGAACGATTTCGTCTGCATCCGACCACTCACGTGTGATCTTAGCATATTTACCGCTAGTCAAATCGACACCCAACTTCTGACCGTTTACGGCAATCGACGCATCTTTACACCACGACGGAATACGCAAATAAAGTGGGAATGAAACCTTTTCAGGTGTCGTCAAAGTAAAACGAATTGTTTCCTCAAAAGGGTAGTTTGTTTGTTCTTTTATCGTCACTTCAGTTCCATTACCAACTTTAACTTTCGCCTGACAAGCATTATATAAAACAGCAGCTATTCCGTTATCCGGTGTTGCATAAATTAGATTTTCAGTATAATACGGCCATCCGAAACCATGATTATGCTGGCAACAACGACTACTGAACGGATTCATGGAAAGAAACGGTCCGCTATTATCAATACCCGGATGATGATTTTTAGAGTCACTTACGACATGATTCGGACTGGTTATATAACGAAGGGCCTTATAATCCGGCATCAATGCCGCCGGATAACTATTAAATGCCACATCCTCACAGTTTTCAGCCCAATAAGGATCGCCACTGATCTGAAGCATAATTTCATCTGAAGCCATCTGCTCCACAAAACCACAGGTTTCAGTACCTTGCCGGGGATCAAAGAAGCCGATACGTGCATTTTCGTCCGCACCGAACATGCCCCCCGGTACTTGTCCGAATGCCCTGCGCACCAGGCTTTGCACATTATAGCTGGCAGCCAGCATGGATGAATCCCCTGAAAACAGATAATAAGTAGCCGGCTCACGGAAACACTGCGCTACATTTACATTATGCCAGTTAGGCAATTGAGTCGACTTTGTCCAGTCGGCCGTATTTTTATGTATTTTTTCGCCCAACGTAAGTAAGTTCTTATCGCCTGTGTGATTATATAGCCACACGACACTCCAAAGATTATCTCCGCCACGGCTATTTTCCCAATAGCTATATAAGAAATCTTCATCCGGAACAGTAAGCAGGTAATTACAATACTTCGTCATAAAATCGATTATCCGCTCATCATTCGAATATTCATAATAAGATTGCATGATCCACAGGACAATCATATTCGGCCAAAAATCCTGTTTACCGTCATTCAGATGCATCGGACCGAAGTTACCGTCTTCCCGCTGACTTTTCAAGATACCCTCAATCCAGAATTTAGCTTCATTCAGCATCTGATTATCTTCAACAATATAAGCCAGGTTTGCATACCCTCGCAACCAGTAAGGCACTTCTTCCCATCCCCACTGGCCTCCGGTTTCCAACCAGGCATTATCCTTCTTTTGCAACCAGGCACTGATCTCTCCCAGATGTCCGTTCAGACCTTCTTTTTGTAACTCCAGTTGTTGCTTCAACCATCCTTCCGGCTGAATAGTACCGGCCGGGAGTTTTATAAACTGCTGCGGCTGTAAAGGAGCTCGGTTGCTTACATAAAAATCATTCTGCGTAGAAGTTGATAATCGATCGACCTGTTCCAGCAAGGTATCTTGTGGAGCTGTACAGGCACCACAAATCAAAGAGAGGAACAATATACTTTTCTTCATAATACAATTATTTTATTTCCGGAGAGATAAAATTCCGGAGAGGTTATTTAATCATTTATTCATTAATTGAGGAAAGAAAAAGGTATCAGGCAAAATACTAAAACGAATGATACCATCCTGTGCCTTTTCCTGCAAAGAGACAATAGCTGTTTGCCTGGGAGATACAACGGAGTTCGAATAATGGGTATGGAACACATAACGCATATCCCCTTTTTCATCAATAAAAACATCTCCATGACCGGTCCCGTTATACTTCAGCAGTTTACGGCTAATAACCGGATTCCCTTCATACTTCTTCCAGGGACCATAAGGTGAACAGGAGGTTGCGTAACCTACCGCATAATCTATATTTCGGAAATCATTAGCCGAATAGAAAAAGTAATAAACACCCTCTTTCTTAAGGATAGTAGGGCCTTCAGAAACCGGCCATTCCGAATGTGCCGTATTTTCCCAGTCTTCAGTTGCAGAGAGGCATTCCCGGAGAGTGTTTTCTTTTATAGCGGTAAGATCTTCATTCAGTTCGGCAACAAACAGGCGGTTTCCCTTCGTAAGGCGGACATGATACAGATATACCTTGCCATCCTCATCAAAAAACAAATACGGATCGATCTGCTTGATTTCAGCAGGCAGTTTAGCTATTTTATCCTGACGAAAAGGTCCTAAAGGACTGTCGGCAGAAGCTATGGCTATAAACTCGTCAGCCGTATAAGCCATATAATATTTCCCTTTATAACGAAAAACCTGAGGAGCCCAAAACCCCTTCGATCCAAATGAATCGCCTTTCTTTAAAGCATATCCGTCGGAAGCACCATTCGGTCCCTCCCACATTTTCAAGTCTTTAGAAGTATATACCTGAAAACCGAAATTAGAATCTCCACCTGTACCATACAGGTAATAAGTTCCGTTTTCATAAAAGATCGTAGGATCAGCCAAAGAAATATGCTGTCCACAGACAGAGGTCACTCCAACCCAAAAGAACACAAAAAGCATCAAGAATATTTTTTTCATGGCATTGAGAATTATTGTAAAACATTTTCTTTTACAAAAATAGACTCAAAAAGGCTTGATACCCCCTAAAATATAAAGTTTTTTTACCACAAATATGAATAAGAATCGCCCAAATAGACTCTAATCTTCTTAAGAGCTATCGTTATTTGTCCCTCCACCGTCTTCTCTGAAATATGAAGTTGCTGGGCTATTTCTTTATTGGTTAAATTCTCTTCGCGGCTTTTCTTAAATATCTCCCTGCATTTCTCCGGCAAAAGACATACGGCCTCCTCTATCAAACGGTACAATTCCTGAAACTCCAAATCCGAATTATAATCTTGTCCTACTTCACCGGCAGAGACATCTTCCAGATAGACAGGTATTTTTTTATCACGGATATAAGTAAAAGCCTTATTACGGGCTGACTGAAAAAGATAGGCCTTCAATGTTAACTTTATCTCAAAGCGTTCACGGTTTTCCCATATATAGGTAAAAAGATCCAATACCAGCTCCTGTGATTTTTCCCGGTCATGGATATAATAGGTAATAAAACGTTCCAATGAATCCATATACTGATAAAACAAATGTTTAAAAGCAATCTGATCACCTTGTTTTATTAGCTTTAGCAATAATATATCATCGTTGTTACTGCCCATCCTCCAAATTCATTGATTGTTTTCACTGGCTCCAAAGATACACAAAGATTCAATATTTTCTTAATAAAGGAATCTTTTATTTAATATTCACGGATTAAAGCACTAAACATCAAATCCTTTTATTACCCTTAAAGATTAGTTGGATCACATAAAAAAACAAACCCCTCTGCAATTTGTAAATTGCAGAGGGGTTTACAAGCAGTGATTCCGGAGCGATTCGAACGCTCGACCCACGCCTTAGAAGGGCGTTGCTCTATCCAGCTGAGCTACGGAACCATCCTTATTTGCGGTGCAAAGGTAGTACTATTTTTTTAATATGCAAACCGGAAAGTCTTTTTTTTCATCAGAAGGGATAACCTACTGCAAAATGCCAGGCAAAGTTATTCTTCAGGTTAGGCTTCAAAATAGCCCACCGATCCTTTCCCCGCTCCATCGGATTATATGCTTTCATACCCGTATCGAAACGAATCAGGAAGAAGTCGAAATCAAGACGCAATCCCAAACCATAAGAAACAGCTATCTCTTTATAGAAACGGGAGAAGTCGAAATTTCCATCCTTACGTTCCTTATCCGGTCTCATCGTCCAGACATTTCCGGCATCGACATAAGCAGCCAGTTCAAACTTCCAGAACATCTTTGTCCGGTATTCCAGATTCAGATCCAACCGGATATCTCCTACCTGGTCGGCAAACGATTTGACAGAATCCGCCAGCATACCGCCCGGCCCCAAGGTTCTAACAGACCATCCACGGACACTATTCGCCCCTCCCGAGAAATAAGTCCGTTCAAAAGGCAATATCTTCGCATTCCCATACGGATAACCAACCCCAACGCCCACATGAAAAGCGATTTTATTACGGCTATCCAGCACAATACTCTTACTAAAGTCGACATCCCCTTTCACAAACTGAGCATAATTAATACCGAACAAATTATATAATCCGTCTTTATCTTTTTTCGCCTGAGTCATTTTAGAGAATGCATACAACAGGTTACCTGCCATTTCAAACGAGACACGCAGCGAATGTGTATTCCGGAGACGGTTCTGGGGATTGTAATTCGTAAATGAATATGTATAACCGGAACCTACGACAAACTGGTCGGTAAAATTGTAAATCCGGGTAGAATTCGGCAAACTCTCTTCAAAGTCATGATCGATCTTCGGCAAATGCACATAATCGATATCGAGTAACTTAAACACATGGCGGGCTTGCGTATTCGACCGTTCCTGCCAAATATAACTCCAACCGCCGGACAGAATGGCACGCCTGTATTCCGGACGCGTTTGAATACTGTAACTAACCTTCAGTTCCGTAGATGCCCGTACCTTCCGTTTGAAATTTTCACTGACAAAAGGGAACAGGAAACGAGGAAACAATACAGATGTCTCTGCCCCCAACTCCCAATAATTACCGCCTGCCGAACTCTTGGACAAAGCTTCATAAGCACCACGCACCTTCGCAGAGAAAACCTCCGAACCTTTGAACAGATTCCTGTGCTGGTAATTCAAGCTGGAAGCAAATCCGAAATCGCCCGCCGAATTTGTCCCTTCCAGGTCAACACCGAATCCCTGCAATTTAGCCGGAGAAGTCAGGATAGTACAATTCAGCATCATGGTATCCTGAACCTCCACTTCCGTAAAACGGATATTCACATTTCTCAAGGCCCGGAGAGCGGCAAAAGAAGAATAGGTTTGTTCAACCGCCCGCTCATTAAACAATCTGCCGGGAGTAATATAAGTACTTCTTCGCAAAACACCCGGACGGATACTCCTTCCATTATTTCCATAGAGGATCTGCAGATCTCCGGCTTTTACCGTATCGCCTGAAAGAGCCGACAAATCACTCTGCGCCTGGTTCAGCGGATCATAATCGGTAACGATCATCACGTCTTTTATATAATACTGGCGATGAACGGTATCGACCACCGAGCCATCCGGCTTCAGTTTACGGTAAGGCTTCAGTATCATATCCAGATCGACTATATTCCTGTTATAAGAACTGTCTGCCAGATATGCCAGGTAATCGCGGTTGAACGCATAATACCCCCGTCTGCGAAGCAAAGAGGTGATTCGCTGCCGTTCTTTATCCAGTATATCCCTGTCGAACAAAGCACTGTCTTTCACCAGAGAAGTATAATCTTCCGGATAAATACGGAAAGCAGATGATACGGCCGAACGTTTGGGAGCAGTCAGATGAGCTATACTGTCGATCTTCGGATCATCCAGATTCATCGTATAGTTATGTATCCGGTAAGGGATATTCGAATTGATCCGGTAAGTAACGACAGCCTTCTTCTGGCGCGAAGTATCCACCTCCGCCGTCACTTCCGCGTTTACATATCCTTTATTGATAAAAAAGCGCCTCAACTCATCCGCCGATTGATCGACCAGCGTAGTGTCCAGAATCACAGGCGGCTCACCGATACGGCGAAGCTGCTTACTGAGCCAGCGTTTTTCATTCCGCCCCGACCAGTCGTAGACAAAAAGCTGCCACTTCATCAGACCGAACACCTTAAAGTTAGGCTGCTGCCTGAGATAAGGCTTCAGATCATTCGTTTTATAGGCTTTATTATCAGAGACAATCTCTACTTTATCAAGCAGATATTCACCGTCACCGACATATTTTGTCGTACTGCAGGCGGCCAGTATCCAAACAAGGCATATGAAATATAATATATGGAGGGTTCCCTTCATTATTCGAGCTTTTACGCAGACAAATGTAGCTGAAATTATTCAGAAAGCCAACTAGTCGATACAAGATACAATAAAGGGAATGCCTTTTTGAATAAAAAAATGGCGGCCATTAATAATATGACCGCCATTCTGTTACAAATATCTACGAAGATTTATATTGTATCCACAATTACTTAACCTCCATTTTTTCCAAACATACCTGTGTTACACTTTCGGCTTTGACGATATAAATGCCGGGAGCCAAGTCTTTGACATAGACCGTCTGCATATTCAGATTATCCAAATAACGCAAACGTTGTCCGGAGACACTATAAACGGAGATCCGGGTAAGCGGATCAACCGATGAAACCACAATCTGACCGTCTCCATTGGCATAGCATACAATCTCGTTACGAGCGATCACCTCATTCGATGTAGCTATCGAACCATTCAGGAAGTAGCGTCCGGAAGTATTGCCGACGACAGTCAGGGTCAAACCGTCAGTCACCGGATAGACCTTGCTACTCTGCTTGTCGACTAATGTAACATTCTGCATGTCTCCCGACAACTTGAAACTCAGCTCTACCGGAGAATCATCTTTGCCATAGATACCGACCGGTATATCTTTCAGTTCCGGAGTCACGTTGATGGCTGTCATCTGATTACCGGCAAGTGTATAAACTTGCGGAGCGGCGACTTCTTCGTTGATCAGCAAAGCCGCATCTTCGCCTTCTATATAGCTGTCTGATGCTGTAAGAAGACCTGCCACAAGCGCGGTGTTATGTACACCGCCACGGCTGGCAGTGATACGCAATTGAGGCAATGTCTTTTCTGATACCGTAGCAGTAGCAGAGCGCAAGCCGACTTTCTTACCTGGCGTAGTAGGAGCTTTAATTATCATATCAGTAGTAAATACAGCATTTTTCAAATCATTTTTAATAAATGATTGAAGAGGAGCTACATAATTTGGATCATAATCACTTTCAGTAGATAAACGATAGTTTTCATTTACAATATTGGCAACCATTGTACTACCATTCAAAATATAATATGTGTTATTTTCTGAATTACGCTCTATGAATTTTTTCATATCCAAATGCGACATAAACGGATTACCAAACATACCTGTTGTTGTAACAGCCAATTCTCCTTTCTCATCTGGGCTAAAGAAACGACCATTGCCAGCCCGATTTTCCGGGATTATATGTTTGCTTCCATAGCTTGTTCCTGTTTCACTAAAATACGAATGTTTAGTATCAGCTTTAGGCAAACGGAATAACACATTACCATCAAATTCCGACGTCTTTGTTCCAATAGAAAATCCATGCCCCGGAGCAAACGGAATATCTACATCATTATACAAATTCGACCAATTGGCAGAAACTGCATATTCAGCAGGTTCACCCTCGGGATAAACAACTTTCACAGAACCATTATTCCAACCACGCATATAGACAGCAGGTGTCCAACGAGTATAATCCGTATTATTATATTCAATCTTATCAAATGCAGGAGTCTCTTGCCGAGCATATATCCCAACTCCTACACCTGTCGGTAAATACATATCTCCCGAAACAACACCTTTCAAAGGTGAAGCTAGCATATACCAACGATTCGGAGCCATTTCATAATCAACCCTTGCAGTGTTGTAAGTCAGGTATTCCGTATGCAGGATTTCCGATTCTGGCTTGACGTAGATTTCGTCGCAAGTATTACCGTAGAAGCGAACACAGGCATAAGAATGTTCGGATAATGACTTACTTGGCTTCTTGTTTAATTCCACTTCAAATTCCGGATCAGCCAACAAATCATATTCGATGTTCTTGGTGGCAGCACCGATTTCAGCAGACAAGTTATCCGGACTCATATTCAGCAAGACGTTGTTCGGGTCTTTTGCTAGATCACCAGTATTCTTCTCCAGCTTATACAAATGAGGATAAGCAGCATAAGCTGTACCCACTGTTTTATCCGACGTAGCTTTGCCATGAATTGTCACTTTCGTAAAACGCATCGGAGTATAGGCTTCATTATGAGAACCATTCTTGTTTGCGACACCCTTTGTATAAAGTTCCTCATCATTAGAACGTCTCCAATGATCCAGATCGTCGTTGTTCCAGTTGTGCTTTTCCTTTTCGCTGCCAACCCAAGTTACATATTCAGGTACGATTTTGAGGGTAAGTTTGAAAGAGCCTTTGTTAACAATGCCCTTATCTTGATCTTTCACAGCATAAGGTATATCAACCATATACCAAAAACCTTCCCGGAATTCATTGACTACATTTTCATTAAATTTAATTTCGAAAAAATGCTTATCCCATTGCGGTTTTGCACCATTTTCCTCTATATTCACATATTCATCTCCAAAACCAACCAACGTTGCAACCACTGGTTGCTTCATTAAACCACCCTCTCTTTCTTTATCAGAGGTACTGCATACTTTTATTTCAGCCTTATCTGTGTTTACAACAAATAACTCACCTTCCTTTGATTTCCGGAAATGAATCGGAATACGCAACGTTCCCTGATTCTTTAACATATCCTGAATCTGAACCAAACCGACCCGTACAGAACGGACATATGAACCGGTATCCGGATCTTTATCTGGTTGAGGATTATCAGGATATTCCGGATCGGTCGGATCAGGTACATCGGGATCACCTGGCGTAATTGTCGGAGGAGTACCGCCCAAATTAATAACTTTCGGATCGCTACAATAACGGTTCTTATTATTTATGCCCTTTAATGCATCTTGAAAGTTCGGAGCATAAATAACAACAGGTAGATAGCCATCTGCCATAGTAAGCGTGATTTCCGTTCGATCTAAAATAATACGATGTTTATCTGAATTGAAAGTATCATATCCATTCCATATTCCATATTTATTATCTAATGCTGTCCTTATTTTGTCATCCATTTGTACATCCGTATCAGTCCCTAATCCAGTAAAAGCATCATGAACTGATATAACGCTACCATCGTCAAGTTTTAGTGTTTTTGCTTCAAACTCTTCCTTTGTACCAAAGAACCAATAGAATATAGGATTTTTAGGGTTACTATCAGGATCAGGATTTAACTGTTCATCCAAAACAACTAAATTGGCAGTCAGAGTATATGTTGTTCCTTTTTCCATATCTTCCGATTTAACCTCCACGTTTGTGTTTGCTTTCTTTATATCTAATAGTCCCTTTGCCGGAGGAATAGAAAAAGTACCCGTCATGGCACACGGGTTAACTTCTGCACTAATAGAATATACGGCTCTGAACTCTTCAGTACCTTCTTCTGAGCTTAACAAAGAAATATCTTCACCATAGACGCGAACTATATAATTCTTATCGACTTCAAGCACTCCACCTATATTAAGAGTGGTAGAGGTGATTGTATTAATAGGATTTTTTTCATCAAACGTATAATTACCAGTCCATTCCATCCACTTTTGTTCTGTGGATAAGTAGGAAATACGATAAAAACTCTCATGTTCACCGTCATATTTTATCTTTAGCGGTTTAGATAAATCATTTTCATCATAAATCATATAAGCGATTTTCGTGAATTTATCCAGATCAACCTCTTCATGCTCCGCAAGATACGTTCTTAGTTGTGTCATGGTTTGTTCTTCTATCGGATCGTATTTCTCATCCAGATTCAATTTATGATAAGTTAAATCTCCTTCCTTTAATCCCATATTAGTTAGCAAGGTCTTATAATCCGTCTCAAATTTAACAAATGAAACTTTATCACTAGTTTCACTACATGGATCAACAACTTGTACAAGATTAACTTGAGGTCTCGTCTTGAAGATACGGATATCATCAATGGCATAATCGGCACCATCGGTGTGAGGCTCGTTGTTCTGAATAGCAAGATGAAAATTTGTATATTCACCCAAATTTTCTGTGATTACAAACGAATAGCAGAGTTGCTGCCATTTTACGAGATTAAGGTTAACATTTTTACCATTTTCGCCTTTATTTTGATAAGCAGTCAACCCATCACACGAAGTGAACCGATGGAGTACCTTTTCCGTTCCGTCTGCTCTAACTCCCTTAAAAAACAAATTAATATTGGGGGCCAAAGGCATATCCCTCCTTGCTTCTTGATCAGCATCTACATAACTCGGTCGCGTCATATCTGCCACCCAAGCAGTTACTGTCAATTCTGTATTCTGACAAATTTTATCTACAGGAACCTCTACCAATGTTCCTGCATCGTTACTGGCATCAATATAATAAAAATAACCGAATTCCGTAGGTAAACCTTTTTCATTACTATCTCTAGAAACTTCAGCAGTACGATCATACAATACTCTATCACTTACGTCTGGCAATTTAGCATAACTTGTATTAGTAGCAGGCCATAAATAAAGTCTCTTCCAGTCAATTTTAGAAGAACCATCCTGAAAAGATCCTTCGATAGCAGAACTCAAATCCAACCCTACGGATACACCTGGTCTATTGGCACTCCTAAATAGCCCATATACGTTCTGGTTACTTGTGTTAGACAAATGACTACCTACAGGAGTCCATTGTCTTGTATAATCCAACGTATAAGCATTTTTATTCAAAAATCCATAAGTTGTCCAATTATCTGCAAAAGCTCCAAACGGCTTGGCAGACATGTTATCACCTTTTTGAGGATCGTTTTTTACTACATTATTATTGTCAAAATCTACATGACCAATCATACTATATCTATCTGTATTTCTTCTTGGCCATCGCTCTAACATATCTTTCAATTTTTGATCATCCAACATAAAACCAGAATTCGTCCTCGGGTTAAAGATGAACTTAGCTACCTCTTTCACATTGCCTTCGTCTGTATCAATATCTTTATTAGATATATTATCATCTGTTTCATTTTTTTCCACATCGGCATCCGAAACAAATACTGTTATAACAATAGGCTTGTCCTCTTGATATACACTCTTTTTTACGATTCTTTGTACCTGTTGAAGGGGAATCCTTCTGTTTCTACGTGTCGATAATCGGAAAGCCAGTAAAGTATCATCATCTTCATATTTATATAAGAATTTTTTACCTTGAACAAACTCATTTTTAACAAGCCAAAAATAATTATCAGGCGTATAAGGCATAGTGAAATTTATGGTTTTAAGCTCATCCTTTTCCGAATACGGATAATCATATTCAAAAGTCTCAATCCCCTTATCCTTGATTTCATCTGCATGATGAAGCTGAAAAATGTATCGTTTGGTCAATGTTGGCTCAGTGTATGTAGCAACAACATCGCTACCGCCACCATCTCCCCATTTTCCATCAAGATAGAAACTTACGTCACAATAGATTTTCACGTTTTGAAAATCACCATCCGTACATTGAAACTCAACAGTGGAAGCATCCATACCGTATCCACCCAACTGGTTATCATTAGTTCCTTTCCAAATATTATCTCTTATCCTTTTTGACCAAACCAATCCACCATATTGATCTTTCACAAAAAAATCTTGGGTTTCATGAGTAGTTTTATTATCAGCCCCTGTCCAATCTCCACCTTGCAGCGTGGCGATGGCTTTTTCTATTGTTATTTTTTTATGTTTCAACTGAACATTATGCTCTGTTGTAGGCTTTCCATTTTTATCTACCACATACCAATGCACAAACCAATTATATCGTTCATCCTCCCCACCACGCTTATTATTTCTCAATTCTGGAATAAACAATTCTCGCATTTTGCCTGGCACGACATAAATCACTTTTTCTTCATGGAACACACTATCATGACCTATGTGCATTGATGAACCATCGTCTAATGTTACATTGTTATCGCAATCCAATAATTTGATCTTAAGTCTTTGTGACTCATTTGTCACCGGTCCCCTATAATTTTGCCCCCACGCAGTCATTCCCCCACCAACCAGCAGGGCAAACGACAAGAACAGCATTCGCAGCCATCTGTCATATTTTATTTTATTTCGTTTCATCGTATTCTAATTTTATTATTACATCTGTTGTTTTTATGTTTTAATCTGCTTATCAAGTAAACCTTCATTTACTCGATAAGCAGATGTCCTCCTGTTCGATAACCTGCAGATTAGCGGTTTTATAACTACAACTATTGCTTCAACTCGAATATATCCTCAAATTTTAACGTGACAGGAAAAACAGATATCGTCCGGCCGTTACCAGTCGCTTTCAATCTAAATGTCAGCTCCTTTCCCTCCACGGGGTATCCAAGCATACATCCTTTTATTGTCGTACCGTTTAATTCTAAATCACCTATTAACACTGATTTATCCACATTTTCGATTGTCCATTGGATATCTTCCGGTACAGGCGTTTGACTTTCCAACGATTCCAACATTCCGATTTCAATGATAAACGGACCGCCACCATACAACGTACCGGTCAAACCTTCCATATCTGACGTCAACACAGGATAGCCTCCGATCGGCGGATTTTCTCCTTTTAGCTCCAACGTCAACTTGTAGCCACAAACCCACAAATTCAGATTCCAGATATGATTCCGTTTTACTTCCCTGTTTTCAGTAAATCTTTTTCCCCCATGCATATCTGCATCATGGTACATGTCGGTTCCTGTACTAGTTGTTTGAAAATCAAGCTGAAAGCCTGTTTTCATACCAGATTCAAAAACATACATCCAACCAGAGGTATATTCTTTCAGCTTCTCCCCGTCTTTCATCGCCCCAAGCATTTCTGTTTCATTTGGCAAAAATGTCACTACTTCATTTTTATCCAAATCAACAATAGGATGATCGAACAAATATGTACTCTTATTAAAAGTGCCCAAAGCAAGCTTATCCAACCGCAAGTCGTGATTCGTCGCATTGGTTACCTTCACCTGTAAGCGGCTAACTAAACGGATAAGTCTGATTATTTTCTTTACCGAAGAAACCTCCCAAATCTCAGAGAAACTCATCGGAAGAAATTTATTATTCGTTGGATCAAAACCGCCTTCAGGCCAAGAGACCTCTTCCGGTAGCATCGGCATCTCACCACCCTCTTTTGCTGCTATAGCAGTATTCAACGTCTCATTATTCAACGACTCCCAATTAGCAAATGTATAAATTCGTTTCGTTCCCTTGGTCAGTGTAAAAGTTTCGGAAACCCAACTTGTCAGTTCTCCTTTTTTAGCCTTTTCATCATCAGTTAAATCCGGTTGAAACTTTTTTTCAATCTTTTGGGTAGAGTTATCGACTATTAATACGACCAGTGAATTGATCTGTTCACCCGCCAAAGCATTCTCATCTTTCTTTTCTACCTCCTCACCCTCGTCAGCTTTCGTTTGCAACGAGGACGCAACATCTGCTATGCCCACTTGCAAATCCACCTCCACCATTTCGGGAAGGTCCAGGTCGCCGCCCACCCCCTTCTCGCCACTCACACAACTGAAGGCGAAAAAAACAAACAGGTAGACAACCGCTGACAGGTTCATATATGGATTCAATCGACCTTTCATAACGTCATCTCCTCATTTCCAAGTGTCAAGTCTTCCAAACGAACAATCCAGTCATCAACGATCACTTCTAGACAATGCGCACGTCCGCCGACGATGTCGACATATGCGGTGATCACATATTCATCTTGCCGATCCAAATACTCCTGCCCCGGTAATTTATGAGAAGCGATCTGTGTCAATTTCAAGAGTTCCGTGAGACTGACGTTGATAAACGGCGTCTTCTCACTCTCATAACGGATACGAAGCGTACCGGTAGTGTTGTCGATCAAACGAAGTGTATTCAATTCAGTGCAGACAGCCTCATACTTAATCGTTTCGTTACCGGAAGCTTTCACGTCCTCTACTTGTTGCAAATAAGGCAACCAGGTGATTCGTGTAGGAGAAACCGGTTCATTGTGCGCATCAAGATCACCGTTTGTGGTAGTAACAGCAAAGTCGAATGCATCCGACGTCAGTTTTGTTCCCCGGTTGGCATCGATTAATATGAAACGTATCTTATTAGTATTCTTCACCAATGGGAACTCGGTATCAGTAGTCCCCCCGAGTGGTATCGTATATTCCAGTTCTCCTTGAAAAAGACCGGACAATTCGCGATCGACACGATTTTCCACCATTTGTACCGACATACGGAAGTCATCGATGGAAGAGCCGGGGGCCGGTTCCGTCCACGTATAATCCTGAGCATTCAAACCGGCCCAAGCCAACAGGCGGTAATCGCCCGGGGCTAGTTCGCTCAGATCTACTTCGTTCTTTTTTAACTCTTCCCCTTCGATCAGACGAGATGAAAAAAACTTGCCATCAGCGCTATAAATATACAAACGAACATTTTTTGCTGCCTCCTGATTCTCCATTTCATAGGCAAAAGCATCGGCATGTTTGATATTATGCCGGTAAACAAAACGGAGTGTATGCCGACAAGGAGGTAGCTCGTCATGGATATAATCGCATGAGGCCAAACCGGCCAGGCACAACAGTACCAGTACCGGAAAAAAGATATATTTTGTTGTTATTGATTTCATCGTTTTCTTATTTTAACGGTTAGAAATAAAACGTTTCAGGGTCGATTATCAACCAAGGCTTCACCACCACCTCGATCTGGATAAGCGGATCGGTATCGGGATCATCAGGATCATCCGGTCCGGGTGGCGTTGGATCGTCTGGGTCATCCGGTCCAGGAGGCGTTGGATCATCCGGGTCGTCAGGACCGGGAGGTGTCGGATCATCCGGGTCGTCAGGACCAGGTGGCGTCGGATTGACAGGCTCCGGATCGAACGGTGGTTCGTAAGGAATATCCTTTCCCAAACCGTAAATATCACTGATGCGTAACTTATAAACATTGTTACGCACAATAGCATACTCCATAATTCCCTTTGAAGGGTCGTTGTTGTTAGAATGACGAATCCAATGAGTATAATAGCAAACTCCGTCAGCATACGTATGTAATCCGTAACGCGCCAACAATCGGCGAGTGTCCTTGCCATTCAGATTAATAATGGATGTACCGTTCGTACCCAACGAGTACCCAAAGGTGACATACATATAATTATTCCAAGATAACTGGTAGGCTTCTGCTTCTGTCAAACGGTCGGTTGCCGTCTTGCCTTTTGCCTTCTGAGTAAGAAAACGACTGTAACCCATCGGATCGTTATCCTTTAACTCCTTCGTCAACTTCTCGACATCGCCCCAAGTCTTACCTGCAAAATCATAGCCGACCACATTCGGGCCGTTACCTGTAAAGGCAGCCATTGCAGCTTCCGCTGAATTGTATATAACCCCTTTATATGCAAAGAACGTGAACGGTGCACCATCCAAGCCCGTTCGTTCGATCGCTTTACCGGAAACCGGATCATAAACAATGCATTTCTTGGGTCCATAAGAGGCTTTAAATACGACTCCCGTATTGATATAAGGCGATTGTTCCGCTTTAGCCACCGTATTTTCTTTCGTGTAACCCACACGGTACCAGTCACCCACACGTTCACCCAAACCCGAAGCAAATTTCCAGTTGGATACCGATGTACCGTAACTCGTAAAATAGTTTTCATAAAGCGAAGCAAGCGGTTGACCGGAACCGGAAGGCTGTTCCGGATTAAAAACACGACGATCCACATTTGCCAGCGTCTTCTGTCGGCTCCACGGATCCAGCACGTAGTTGGTCTGATGGTCACCCCATTCAGGCAATTCCAAACCGAGATATTCAAGCGTGCTTTCCGCACCGTACGAACCGTCCGATGCCGCACCTATAACTCGTTTAAGCATATAGGAACCGGCATCCAGTTTGTTCACGATCAAAGCGCCGGTAATGGATACCTGGGCCTCACCGGCTGTTTTGTCCGTCACATCATAATATTTGTGTACCAATTGATAGTCGATACGTGCCGCATGACGTTCCACTTCAACCGTGGCAGAAGCCGGATTATCGATCGTATTCTCTCCGCAGATATACACTTGTGTATCCAAATGACCATCTGAAGCCATTACAAAACGAGAATATTTTCCACCATTCTCCATCCAGGCACGCTTTTGTAAATAGTCACGTACGCCGCCGAGCGTCATTCCCTGAAGTTGCGAACGTATGTTGCCGGTGTTGGTAATGACAAGCAGGTCGTACCACCCACCCGGCAGTCCGACCAGCACCGGTTCGGTGCGATTGTCACCCTCCATGGCATTACGGTCCAGATACAAAATTTTATCTATCGAGGTCGAGGCAGGAGAATTCACACCGTCTGTCCCTTGATAAAAGAGTAGCATCAAATCGTCGATGCGCGTCTCGTAGTTTTGTCCCGGCTCATAGCCGTCACCGTTCTCGCCACCGGTGGGGTTTGAACGGGTAAGGAGTTTAGCATCCGGACAGCTGATGGTCAGACGAAAGTAGTTTTCCACCGCCACATCCTCCTCTCCGTCGTCACGGTTCAAATGAACTTCGTCAGTACAGCCAACCTGCATAAAACAGGTTGCCATACAGGCGTATAAAAGATATTTATAGGCTATGTTCATAATCAATCATTTTTTGAAGTTTTTCATTCTTCACGTTTTGCTTTGATCTGTTCGAGGTTCGCCTGGGCCGGTTTTCCCGTCACCGGGCTGTTCTGCAAGGCATTCAAGATCTCTTCCGCACCGTCCAGATCGCCGCGAAGCATCAGAATGGATGCACGTGCCAACTGTTTCTCATCCCCTTCGGCAGCTTTCTGAAGGTAACGTTCCGCTTGATCCAACTGGCCCCTTTGAATAGCCGTGTTAGCGGCATTCAAGTTCGATACCGGATCTTCAGGGAACATGCGAACGGCTATTTCGAATACCTCGTTATACTTGTCACTTCCAGCCTCGTAACTTTGAGCCACCATAAACATTTCATTCAAACTCAACTGCTTCGGATCAGTATAAATAAGCAACCGGGCTTCTTCGGCTGTGAAATTGCGGATGTTATACTTCACCACATAATCCGAATGGCGTAACGCCGGATAAACATCCCTAAGCAAAATTTTATAGGAGTTACCACCGTTCAAGACTTTCAACTTCTGTTCTTTCTTGTCGAGGTCGCGTGGTTCCGGATCACGAATAATAGCCAGTAATTCGGCTTTGTCCGGCAAATTCATCTCTTCCAGACGTTTATCCAATCCTTCCCAGTCTTCCGGCTCGAAATCGACGCTGAATGTGGCATGCTCGAAACGGTAGAGGCTTTTCACATAATCACGCAAAGCCTTGGCACGGTTTTCTGCTAAATATGTGTTATTGGCGTATGAACCCTCGGGAGAAGCGAAACCTTTAATCCACACTTCCGTGATAGTGGCATACGGATCGTCTTTCACGGACTCGACCGTCGCACGGATAGCTGCCAGCTCACGCGGATTGTTTCGATAGTCGGGATATATCGTTATTTTGTTAACCGGGAAGTCCAGGAACGCTTTTCCCTCGATCGAACGCGCCTTGACCGCCTCGGCTTCGGGTGTACGGTAGGCTAGCTGCGGTCTCAAAACAACCGGATCTGATAAATTGATCGGAAAAAGCGGGAAACGGTCGTTCTGCAACGTTTCCCAACCACAACCGCAAATGTCGGTTACGAGAGCCACTTCGGACTTCTTCATCCAGGAGGCCATCGGCGTGCGGGTTGTATATTCAAAGGTTTGCTCCTCACCATTATTACGACGCAGTTCATATTCCCCGTCTGTCGAATAAGTACGTCCCGTACGGTCGTATAAAATATGGCGATCGCGACCGTTGAGAATAACAGGTGTCAAAGGGCGGATACTATCACCCGAAACAACTACCGGCGTGCATACCAGACTACGGTCGGAAGGTACCTTTACTTCACCAAAATCGAACGTCATACCAAGAATTAACGTACTGTCCGATTTCTCTACAATCTTGTCCTTTACTTTAATCTCCTGTGCCTGCAAAGCTGTTGCCGCCAGCAGACTTGTTACTATTAGTATATGTTTGTTCATTCTCATAAGGCGGCTAAAATTAAAATTGATAAATCAGGTTAATTGCAGCCTGTGTTGGACCGAAATAATGTTTCTTGACGTATTCCTGACGACGACCGCAGTTGGTACAGGGATATTTCTCCGATTCGAGATAGAGATATCCTACACCGACCGTCGCTTCCAGATTCCAATGTTTGGAAAGTAACCATGAATAACCGTAGCTGACTCCTACTCCTGTACCCCAACCCTGGTGGCGTTCATTATCGGTACCCAGTATTTTAATGTCCGATACATTATATAATATGTAAGGGACGTGCAGACCGATAAAATGTTTGTAGAAAGTTTCACAAAACCAGTAGCGCATCTCCGGGTGGAGTCGCCAGTGCTTGAGAGATTTTCCATAACTACCGTCTTCTTTCTTACCGTCGAAAGGGTTCAGACCTGTCTCTATGTCCAATGACCAATGATGTGCCAGACGAAACTCTACTCCGGCATTGAAAGTTGCCATCGCGCCCCAATACGGGATATTCGTTTTCAAACCGACGACCGATCCTTTCTGACCACTCAATCTGTCCTGTGCATAAAACGACAAAGGAATCACAAACAGGAAGATCATGATAACAAGTTTTCTCATCATACTTTTTGTTTTTAGTTATATTTGTTTTATTCGTCTATTGTCCTTTTCACATCTCAATCCGTTTATTCGTTTCATTCATGTCAAGACTATATGCATTAGGTTTACATGTAAATGACCAAAAAATTTTTATATAAATAAATTTGTTTGCTGTTTATAAACAGCAAACAACCCTCATGAGGGTTGTTTGATTTACCGACTAATACTAGTTTTTCGAAAACTTTGCCCTAAAATTAGAAATTATAAAAAAAGGCAAGTCCAAACACCACTCAAATTAAGAACTATGGTATCACAATAGAGAAATTTGTTCCTTCATTACTCCACAGAGATAATAGGCAGAATCTTCATAAAAAGAGAATTGTAACATATTTACCTTAAATTCACTTTTTAATAAAATGTAGCTGAAATTAAATAAAATCCCGTACTTTTGCTTTGTAAAAAGAGTAAAGATGCTGAGTAAGTCGAAAGTAAAACAGATACGTTCACTTGAATTGAAGAAGTTTCGTAACGAGACGAATACGTTTGTAGCCGAAGGGAATAAGCTGGTGGCAGACATGCTGCCTGCGTTCGAATGCGACCTGCTGATCGCCAAACCGTCGTGGATGGCAACGCAAGGTGATATTCCCGCCAAAGAACTGTTGGAAGCCGATGACGATGACATACGGAAAGCCAGCTTCCTGAAAAATCCGCAGGATGTACTGGCTGTTTTCAAACGCCCCGCCTGGTCATTGGAAGAAGCAAACCCTCAGCAGCAGCTCATCCTCGCTCTCGACGGCATACAAGACCCTGGGAACCTGGGAACGATCATACGGCTCGCCGACTGGTTCGGCATCGAACATATCGTTTGCAGCCAGGACACAGCCGACGCATTCAGTCCCAAGACAGTACAGGCGACCATGGGAGCACTCGTCCACGTAAAAGTCCATTACACAGACCTGCCCGCTTATCTGCAAAAACAAGCGGAACACCAGGTACCGCTATACGGAACATTCCTCGACGGAGAGAACATATACACAAAAGAACTATCGGAAACAGGCATTATCATTATGGGAAATGAAGGAAACGGCATCCGCCCGGAAACCGAAGCACTGGTCAACGAGAAGCTATATATCCCCAATTACCCGCAGGAAAGAGAAACGTCAGAGTCTCTGAACGTGGCAATCGCCACAGCCGTTGTCTGTGCCGAGTTCAGACGTCGCGGGTGAAATGCCGGTTAACCGGTAAATATACACAAAGGAAGAAACCGTCACCCGATCGGAGACAGCTAACCATTCCATAGAAAAAGCTCCGGATGGTGGAAAACTGACACCGGACGGCACTGGTAACAATGTACCGTCATAAAACTCTGTATTCGCTATCTCTTGTTCTAAAGGAAACACACCGGCAAAACGACCTTCTGCATCCAGTTCCAGATAATGCATGCGGTACCATTTCTGCCAGTATATATAATGAGAAGCGATCCGACGCATAAGACTTGTCTAAAATTATTTAGCAGCCGTTTTCAAGGAGTCGGTATCAACGGAAAGCCGTCCATAGTTATACCTCATCAGGTTCAGGCTATCCACATAGATCTTGAAATAAGAGGTCGAATCCTCTTTTCCGTCCAAGCGGATAAAACCATACACACTCTTCACCTGCTTGGTCGGTAGCGTACGTAAAATCGTCTCATGATAACCATCCTGAAGGATCTTGTCGTTTACGGTAATGACCGTATCCCCCTGGTTGGCACTCAAACGGATCTCCGGACGACTTTTCATAACATCGTTCAATCCCCAGACACGCATTCCCAGAACGAACGTACTACCGGAAGGATAGTTTGTTTCCGGTTTGATATCGACCGTTATGCCGTTGAATACAGCTTTCGGTTCAAAGGTAAGATAAGTAAGACGCGGCCAGATATCGACGGAATCCTGTTTGGAGACCGGAGCTGCACTAGCCTGCACGTCTCCCAATGTTTTCTGCCGTTCGTTCAGTTCCGCCAGTACCAGGTCATACACCTGCATATACACATCCAGGTTACTTCCATACCAGACGAGCGAACTGTCGTAAACAGCCTGTTCGATATTATGTTTGCGAAATACGGACTGATAAAGCGCCTCCTTTTCAGCATCGTCGATATATTTTTTATAGTCGGTACTGATCATAGCTTCCGCCAGTTGCATATCTATCAGGACAGCCTTCATCTCCTTTTCGGACAGAATACCATCAGGCACCTTACTACAGGAAACCACCAAAGCCGCCGTCAATAATACGACACAGTATCTGCGCAATTTACTCCGCATTTATTTACTACTTTCTTTTTCTTTTGAGAGACTGGCCGACAAAGTGTGCCGGTAAAATATCAATAACAAGAACACACCTACGCAGATAGCCGAATCTGCCAGGTTGAAGATCGGACGGAAGAAGACGAACTCCTCTCCTCCCCAGATCGGGACCCAGTCCGGCAATACCGTCTGGATCAACGGGAAATAAAACATATCCACCACTTTCCCGTGCAACCAGGTAGCATAACCACCGCCGACAGGCATAAAAGAGGCGACCTGACCAAAGCTATGGTCGAATACGACCCCATAAAATACAGAGTCGATTATATTACCGATGGCTCCCGCAAAGATCAACGAGACACACGCAATAAAGCCAAAACTGTACTTCTCCTTAACCAGTTTATACAGATAATATCCGATAAAACCGACCGCCACAATGCGGAATACGGATAAGAACAATTTGCCTATCACCTCTATACCGAAAGCCATTCCCGGATTTTCGGTAAAGTACAGATAAAACCACGGAGTGATCTCTATACTTTCGTGCAACTGCATGTGCGTCTTGATCCAGATTTTAAGAGCCTGATCAAGAATAAGGAGCAGCATTACGATTAACACTGCTCCCCAACCTTTGGAAAATTTCATTTATCTTTTACCTCCTTGTTTTGCTTCGATACTCAAAGTAGCATGAGGTACGGCACGCAGTCTCTCCTTCGGGATCAACTTACCCGTTTCGCGACAAATGCCATAAGTCTTATTTTCAATACGGATCAAAGCAGCCTGTAAGTTCTGTATGAACTTCATCTGGCGCTGTGCCAGACGTCCGGCCTCTTCCTTCGACAAAGTTGCGGCACCTTCTTCCAACACCTTGAATGTTGGAGATGTATCGGCCACATCGTTCCCATCAGAATTGGTTACACCCGATCTCAACAACTCGTAATCCTTTTTGGCTACCTCCAACTTCTCTAAAATAATGGCGCGGAACTCCTCGAGTTCAGCATCCGAATATCTTGTCTTTTCTGCCATGGTTCATTTAATTTTAGGTTCCACAATTCATAATATATATCAGGCGATCCAAGTCGCAGTCCAAATATACGATAATATTTATATGCGGCAAGGGACGCCTTTCTTTTTTAAGAAAAAAATCACTCTTTCTCGATACGCACCGACAGGTTGAAATCCTCGAAATCAAGGACAGTCGCATCACTTATCGCATGCTCTGTAATTTCAACAGATACGGCCAGCACCTGGTTCGCAATATATTCATTAAATTCCTTAATTGCGTCATCCATTTCGTCGGAAGAAAGAACGGTCACGTTGATCTTATCGGTTATATCGTATCCGTTGCTCTTACGCAGGTTCTGGATACGGTTCACCAATTCACGTGCCAGCCCTTCTTTACGCAGGTTTTCCGTCACGGTGATATCGAGGGCAACCGTCAGGCGGCCTTCGTTGGCAACCAACCATCCCGGTATATCTTCGGAGATGATTTCAACATCAGCCAGTTCGACTGCAGCTTCCTGTCCCTCCACATTCAAAGTAAATGTACCGGCAGCTTCGAAAGCAAGGATATCCTCCTGGCTCATGCCCTGGATAGCAACAGCCAGGCTCTTCATGATCTTTCCGTAACGCGGGCCTAACTTCTTGAAATCAGGCTTGATACGTTTAACCAGGATACCGGCGGCATTATCGACGAATTTCAGTTCCTTTACATTCACTTCGTTCAGGATCAGGTTCTTCACCGCTTCAATGCTTTCCTGCTGGTGTGCATCGGCGACAGGCACCATGATGGTCTGCAGCGGCTGGCGAACTTTGATATTCACTTTACGACGCAGAGCCAGTACCATAGAAGAAACATCCTGTGCCATCTTCATACGTTCTTCCAGATCCTTGTCGATCAATGCTTCATCATATTTCGGGAAATCCGACAAGTGTACAGATTCCACCGTTTCACGTCCGGTAACGGCAATCAGGTCGCTGAACAGCTGATCGCCATAGAACGGAGCGATCGGAGACATCAGCTTGGCTACAGTTTCCAGACAAGTATATAAAGTCTGGTAAGCAGACAACTTATCCGTTGTCATGCCCCCGCCCCAGAAACGGCGACGGTTCAAGCGTACATACCAGTTACTCAGGTTATCGTTCACAAACTCAGAGATAGCACGTCCTGCACGGGTCGGTTCGTAAGTATCATAGAATCCGTCAACATCTTTCACCAATGTATTCAGCAAAGAAAGGATCCAGCGGTCGATTTCGGGACGTTCGTTCAGAGGAACATCCGGTTCCGAATAATCGAAGCCGTCCACGTTTGCATACAAAGAAAAGAATGAATACGTATTATATAATGTACCGAAGAACTTACGGCGCACTTCATCCATACCGTCGATATCGAACTTGATATTATCCCACGGAGACGCATTGGTGATCATATACCAACGCAACGGGTCTGAACCATACTGTTCGATCGTCGAGAACGGGTCGATTGCATTCCCCAGACGTTTAGACATCTTGTTTCCGTTCTTATCCAGTACCAGCCCGTTGGAAACAACCGCTTTATAAGCCACGCTGTCGAATACCATCGTAGCCAGTGCATGCAAGGTAAAGAACCAGCCACGAGTCTGGTCGACACCCTCTGCGATAAAGTCTGCCGGATAAACCGTACGGTTATCCAGTATTTCCTTATTCTCAAACGGATAATGGATCTGTGCATAAGGCATCGCACCCGAATCGAACCAAACATCGATCAGGTCGGTCTCACGCTTCATCGGCTTGCCGCTTTCGGAAACAAGGATCACCTCGTCCACATACGGACGGTGCAGGTCGATCTTTTCGTAATTGTCCTTATTATATTCGCCCGGATTGAACCCTCTGTCCTTATAAGGATTAGATTCCATGAATCCGGCCTTAACGGCTTTCTCTATTTCATTGTACAGTTCTTCTACCGAACCGACACACATCTCTTCCGTTCCGTCTTCCGTACGCCAGATAGGTAACGGAGTACCCCAGTAGCGGCTACGGCTCAGGTTCCAGTCCTGCAGGTTTTCCAACCATTTACCGAAACGGCCCGTACCTGTGCTCTGCGGCTTCCAGTTGATCGTATTGTTCAGTTCGATCATACGGTCGCGGCAGGCAGTCGTGCGGATAAACCAGCTATCCAGCGGATAGTATAATACCGGTTTGTCGGTACGCCAGCAATGCGGATAATTGTGCACCTGCTTTTCGATACGGAACACACGGTTCTGTACCTTCAACATCATACAGATCTCAACATCCAACGTTTCGTCTTTATCAGTCTTTTCAGGATCGTAGGCATTCTTCACGAACTTACCCTGGAACGGATCATAATCGGCTGCATTCATACGAGTCTGTACAAATTCAGGATCCAGATCTTCCAACAGGTAGAACTTACCCGTCATATCGACCATCGGACGGTTGTTGCCATCCTTATCGATCATCATCAACGGAGGCACGCCACTAGCTTTCGCCACACGGTCGTCGTCCGCACCGAATGTCGGAGCGATATGTACGATACCCGTACCGTCTTCAACCGTTACATAATCGCCTGTGATTACACGGAACGCACCTTCACCCGGGTTCACCCACGGAATCAGCTGCTCATAGTGCATACCTGCCAGTTCCGGTCCCTTCCATTCACCTACGACTTTAAAAGGTACCAGCTTATCTCCAGCCTTATAGTCAGACAATTCAAGATCGGCTGCTTTCGGATTGAAATATACATTCAACAGATCTTTAGCCAGAACAGCCGTCATCGGCATGCCAGTATACGGATTGTAAGTCTGAACAGCCACATAGGCGATATTCGGACCCACGCAGAGTGCCGTATTGGAAGGCAATGTCCACGGAGTAGTCGTCCATGCCAGGAAGAATGCATCACCGAACTGAGCCATTTCCGGTTTCGGATCGAGGATATGGAATTGTGCCGTACAAGTGGTATCCTTCACGTCGCGATAGCAACCCGGCTGGTTCAACTCGTGCGAGCTAAGCCCTGTTCCGGCAGCCGGTGAATACGGCTGGATGGTATATCCCTTATACAGTAACCCTTTCTTATACAAATCTTTCAGCAGATACCACAATGTTTCGATGTAACGGTTATCGTAGGTGATATACGGATTTTCCATATCCACCCAGTACCCCATTTTATTGGTAAGGTCTTCCCATTCCTTGGTAAACTTCATCACATCTTTGCGGCAAGCTGCGTTATAGTCAGCGACAGAAATCTTCTTACCGATATCTTCCTTGGTTATACCCATAGATTTCTCAACGCCCAGCTCAACCGGCAGGCCGTGAGTATCCCATCCTGCCTTACGATTCACCAGATATCCTTTCATGGTTTTGTAACGGCAGAAAATATCTTTAATCGAACGAGCAATAACATGGTGAATACCCGGCATTCCGTTTGCAGAAGGCGGACCTTCATAAAATACAAACGAGGGGTATCCTTCACGGATTTCAAGACTCTTATGGAAGATGTCGCCATCCTGCCATTTCTTCAACACCTCTTTATTGACATTCGATAAATCGAACTTAGAGTATTCGGTAAATTTCTTACTCATATCGCGCTATTTTTAACTATCTTCTAAAAATGCCGCAAAGTTAGTGATTTAATTCTAATTAGACAATAAAGAAATGAGCATACCCTGATCGGATTTTATAAACCCCAATAATCTCCCTTTCAAAAATTTATAGCTACCTTTGACTTCATAAAAGGTGACTGCTATGAAATCGACGATACAGATACATAGCAAAATAAAATATGCAACAAGAAATAATACATATTTCCCGACCGATTGATCACAAGATCATGGAGTTTGTGGTCTTTGCCATCGAAAGTGCTGCACAAAAGACAGGCATTCCTGCCCCAACACTTTATAATCGATTAGAAAAGGTCAATCTTATCTCCCGCTATTTGATCGAGGGATACGATATGCTTCATACTCAAAGCAGAGACTACATTGCAGACACACTGATAGAAGCCCTTAATAATTGGGAAAGCTATTATAAAGAAAAAGGAGAACTAGCATGAAAGTTTTTCATGATATCGAAGGACAAATTACAAAAGAAACAGCATTAGGACGTTTACAATATGAGCAACCGAATAACCAAATTTGTTTACTAAGTCAACAGCTTATAGACGAATGCTTGTCGTTTCAACAATGTGTAACACTTAAATAATAAACGATCTATGATTGATGTTTTAGTGTGGAATAAATATAGTCGTATCGTAATGCTGCTGGCCGAACAACTGAAAATATCTCCGGTCAAAGCTTTGCACTTGTTTTATAACAGCAAAGTATATGCTCTTTTACTCAATAAAGAATATCCTTTCATAACAATGAGCGATGCATATATTACAGACGAAATCATAATTGAACTGCAGCAACAACAATCCTAAAACAGAACTTATGATTTTTAAGCCTAACAGGCATTTTTTCGTTATAAACGGTTGTTTATTCCATCGTATATACTATCTTTGCAGTACTACAGAAAGTGCAGAAACTATAGCGTTAGGTTCTGTTCTGTAGAAATATTAGAATAAGGCATTTTAAAATATTATCTCAGTACCTTGTAAACATCCAAACATACGCACAACTGAGATAGTAGCAACAAAATGCCCATGTTATTTGTATATACATAGTTATATATGATATGACGTGGGCTGTTGCTTACTATCAGTGTGCAAGGGAGGGATACCCACAAGGGCTGAGATGTAGCAATAGCACCACGTTTTTTTATGCCTTTTTCAAGCTATACTTTTTACATCAACACATTAATATGTTAAACAATCATACAATCAGTAAAAAGGAATAGCGAAGAGGGGACTCTGCCACTGTCCGGTTCGCGAGAATAGGATAGTATCTATTTGTATAGCAGATTATGTCTATCAGATAAAACACTTGTATTATGATAAACTTGTTAACTAAAATACGTGATTATGTACAACTTCTCCTCCCCGACGACCAGAAGCCAAGCTTTTCGGGCCATGTACTGACAGATCACAAAGAAACAACATGGGAAGAAGCCAGTATCGTATCTTCATCTGTAAATATACCGACGGCTGATGAGCAGCCTCCGGAAGAGAAGAGGGATAAAGAAAGTGATTTTATTATTGAAGCGTTTAAAAGGCTGACACCCGATTATTTATTGATCGTATCGGAAATGAGGAACTTACTAAACTCCGATCTAAAAAAAATAGTATTCCATGCATTAGCCACCGGATTAAGCGTGGAAAAAGTTGCAACACATTTAGGCCTCTCCTCCCAGGAGGTAAAAGAGATATTTCAGAATGCCATTACAGATATAAGCATCCAATCAGGATTTGTCAGAGCCCATATCGATAACGGTATTCGAAGAGAGATAGAAATCGACAAATTAAAATCAAACATACAATCATTGAAAACACAGTTAACAAAGGATGAAATCAAATATTCCGTCCCAAAGCGAACGTCATCCCAAATACCTTACGTCAAACAAAAGAAATTACTATCCAAACCATTAACCCATAGCCTCGATTTAGAGACAAGAACCCTGACTATTCTTAAAGCGGTAGAAATATATACATTGGAAGACTTACTGAAATTTATTTCAACCAACGGACTTGCCGCACTGAAGAAACGACGAAACTTCGGGAACTTATCTTTAAATAAACTGGAAAAAGAATTAATAAGAAAAGGGATCTTTGACCCGAGCGGTCATTGTGAACTATATCAAGAGATAGCTAAGAGATAATACCTAATAATTTTTTCTGAAACTGTATTGCAGTTATAAGCCATCCGGCTCGTGAGAGTCGAATGGCTTTTTTACTTGTCGGCCAGACTCAACAAAACAACTTCACCGTCACCACCCCGATCAGGTATTGGCATCCCCAAAGCAATATATCCAAAATTGCTGATTCTATCCGGCAATTTTTTCACAAAACTGCCGGTTTTGTTAGGCAGATTTTGTATCTTTGCCTACGAGAAACCAATCCAAACAGACAATGGAACAGCTTATAGAACTTTTTAGAAGGCTACTCAGGCTCACTGACACGTCTTATATCAGGTACCTTCACGACCGGATAGACTGGTCTTCCCGCATGCTGGGAATAGTAGGTCCCAGAGGCGTAGGTAAAACTACTATGCTATTACAGCATATCAAACTATATCACCATGTGGAGGATACGCTTTTTATCAATGCCGATGATATTTATTTCGCTGAACACCGCCTGTTTGACCTTGCATCGGACTTCTACAAAAATGGTGGAAAACATCTATTTATCGATGAAGTACATAAATATCAAGACTGGTCGAAAGAGCTGAAAATGATTTATGACTATTATCCCGATTTCCAGGTTGTCTTTACCGGTTCCTCCATTTTGGACATCTATAAAGGTAATGCAGATTTGAGTCGCCGGGCACTCAGTTACTTCCTCCCCGGACTCTCTTTCCGTGAATATCTTATATTAGCAAAAGATATCCGGCTACCAGCCTATTCCCTGCAAGAGATATTGGAACATAAAGTAGAACTGCCGGGAACAGAACGCCCGTTGGTTCTGTTCAAGGAATACCTGACGAAAGGATATTATCCCTTCTTCAATGACCCCGGCTACGACATGCGTTTGCGTAATGTGATAAATCTAACCGTAGAAAATGATATTCCTATCTATGCCAAACTAAATGTATCTTCTACGAAGAAAATCCGCCAACTGTTGTATGTCATCGCACAAAGCGTACCATTTAAACCAAATTTTTCCAAAATCGGACAGATGATCGACTTACATCGCAATCAAGTAGCTGATTTCCTTTTCTATCTGGAGAAAGCTGGTGTAGTGGCACAACTCAGAGGAACTACAGAAGGTATCCGACAGCTAGGGAAAGTGGAAAAAACCTATCTGGACAATACCAATCTGGCTTACGCACTTTCTGACAGCACACCGGAAATCGGGAATGTCAGAGAAACATTTTTCCTATCTCAAATGAAAGTAAACAACGATGTATTCTCCTCCGACAAAGCAGATTTCACAATCGATAAGTACACTTTCGAGGTAGGCGGACAAAACAAGCAACAAAAACAGATACAGGGGATAAGCGATGCCTATGTCGTGAAAGACGATATTGAATATGGACACCGGAATATAATTCCTCTTTGGCATTTCGGTTTCAATTATTGAATTGTCGGCCAGACTCAACAAAACAACTTCACCGCCGCCACAGTAATCAGCAGCCATCCCATCAGATTGCCGGTCGTCAATGACGGGGGGCGCTGTTCCGGTTCGCCGCTTCCGGACGAATGATAGACAGGATCGCTCCGACGGCTGCCAGGGCCACCTCCTGCTGCGACAACAGGATCGACAGCAGTGCTGTCACCCCCAGCCATGGGATCGCCTGGCCGACTGTGCCTCCCTTTCAAACCACGAGGGAAAAGAACCTGTACCAAAGACAACAAAAACTTACAAACAACACGAAGAGCTTTCATATGATATCGTTTTTTATAGATTAAATGAATGATATTCAACACACCGGTGTCGTGAGCAATTTACCGATCGCCACCGAAAGACTGTCGAGCAACCGGCAGTAAACGGCCCGGTTATCGCCGTTCACCTCACTGATATACTTACTGTATGCAATTTCACGGGCAAAAGCAGAAGGGTAATAACTGACCGCAGCAGCTGCCGGATAAGCCGTAACGATCAGCCGGGCATATTTTGTCATAAGAAATAATGGTTTTGAACATAAAAAACACATCACAAACCTTGACTTTCATCTATTATTTCACTATATTTGATATCATAAACCTTCAAAAGGCATAGCATGAATACAGATGAACAAACAAGCGAATCCGATTACGGAAAAGAACGTTCATGGGGATACCAGGAATTAGCTATTCTCTATTTTCCCCATATCAAACCGGAGAGTGCCTCCAGACAACTCGGCCGTTGGATCAGCGTCAGCCGGGAACTGATGTCCCAACTGACCGCCAACGGATGGAAACCCGGACGTAAGTTACTGACCCCTAAACAGGCCTCCTGCATTTTCCGTCATCTGGGACCACCCGGCTGCTGACTGGCAATAAGCCGCCTTTATTCAATCTCCGGACGGTCACTTCCGCCGCCTTCCGGTTCATCGTCTTTCTTATCGAGCATCATACGCTCAACTTTCAACTTTCTAGCCAGTTCCAACAAGGCTTTTCCCGGACGGAACACCACCCTCGGACGCCTCACCAAATCGGTGGTAAATTCCTTTTTGGTCGTCGCCCCCTTACTCCCCAGCACAGCCTGGAAATACCCCAGATCGCCTAACTGAATTGTCTGGCCATCCTGTAATTTCTGCTTTACAACAAACAAAAGACCATCGAGCACCAGTTTCACATCACCGGGCGTTGCCGCCGAACGGTCTGCGATAATATCGCAAAGGGTTGCCAGGTCACACATCCCGTTCGAACTGCTCGCGGCATAAAACAATTTTGCATCAGCCGCAGCCCCCTTACTCATATCACGTCTCAATACCAATCGATACTTTACTGACATAATCCTACAAATTAAAAAGTTACTGAATCCGTTTTACTCTCTCTTGTAATATTACGTTGTAAAGGTACGGCACACCGGAAACGCCCTGTCCGTCATTGTCGCCGGTTGTACCTGTCTGTCGGTATTTGTCCGTATTTGTCAGGTATATAAGATTATTTGTACAACAACCATCGCTCGTCGAGCACCGGAGTACGTGATAAACAGGCTGTCAAACCCGCCTGTACGGAGATATGACGGGAAAGACGCTCCAATAAATCAGTGTGCGACCCGAAAGTCCCTTTCAACAGCCCTGTCAACCGGGAGGTTTCGGTAAGGATACGCTCTTCATAATACTCCAACCGGAAATAATCGACCAGGTCATGGCAAATAGTCTCCTCCGTTTCACTTAGCAAAGAGGCAGGAACTCCCATCGGCAACGGCAAATCGGGAAAGACAGCGGACAGTATTTCGATCAGCAGACGCTCAGCCTCCGGCATCAACTGCCGAGAGAGTCCCATGGCTGTAAAGTGCAACAAATTACTGTAGACTTCCGAAGTAAACGGCAGGTCATCCTCGCCGAGCATACGTTCCACATGTCGGGCCGTTTCTGGATGTCTCAAACAGAAGGCCAACAGACGTTTCTCCCCGGCCCCTACCCGTTCAGTCAATACCTCCATATACCGGCAGAAACCGGCACGTCCCAACCTGCGGAACAATTCGTCGGGATCTTTTGCCGTAGGAAGCCGCAGGAAACTCAACTGTAACCCTCCCGGCGGTTCTTCCAACAAGCGGACCGTTGCCGCCTGACCGGCCGGATCGTTATCCAGCAAGAGGACTGCCCGGCTGCAGAAACCGTGTAACACCTGCGCCTGCCCCGCCGTAAAGGCTGTCCCTCCCAATGCCACCGTATTGGTAAAACCGGCGGCATGCATGGCCAGCGTGTCCTTATATCCTTCGGTCAGATAAGCAAAACCCTTCTCCCGGATCGCTTCCGCCGCCCGGTGAATGCCATACAACATCCGGCTCTTGTCAAACAATCCGTTATTTGCAGAATTCAGGTATTTCGGACTGTCGGAGATCTCTCCTGCCTGTGCTTCGGTGTCTACCCGCCGTGCACCGAACCCGGTCAGTGTTCCGCCAGCATCGTAAATGGGGAAAATAATCCGTCCGCGCATCGCCCTGAACGCTTCAGGTACGAAAGCCGGAGCAAGCCCCACATCGAAATCGAGCCAGGCGGGAGACAGTTCGCTATGTCCGGATGCAACGGGCATAAGCAGGCTTTTGAATTGAGAATTGAGAATTGAAAGTTGAGAATTATTTGGAGAAGGGGAAGAGGATACGGGCTTTGTCTCTGCTTTCGTCTTCGTATCTTTCTTTTCATTTTCAATCTTCCATTTTCCATTCCCTATACTCTCCACCGCCTGCGCAAACGAACAATGTTCAAACCCCATCACCAGCCCGATCACATCGCCTCCGGCTCCACAGGCATGACATTTGAAATACTGTCCTCCCACATGGATGCCCAGCGAAGGATGATGATCGTCGTGAAACGGACAAAGCATCTTATAATTTACCCCGGAGCGATGTAACGTTCCGTAACGCGACGCCACCTCCTCGATCGGATTGGCTGCTTTCAATTGTTTTGTATCCATGATATTATTTTTTATACGGATAGATTTGTGTCAGGCTGTCATTGTAGCGGAAACGGACCTCGCCCGTACCGCCGTTACGATTCTTGATGACAAAGAGGCGCCCTACACGACGCAAAGATTCGTGGGTCACATTATCGTAAAGCTCGTTATACTGTTCCGGGCGGTACACCATCGCGATACTGTCGGCTATCTGTTCGATCTCGCCGGAATTACGCAGGTCGCTCATCACCGGGATATGGTCGGTACGTGTTTCGCAATTGCGATTCAACTGGGCCAACGTCAGGCAAGAAACATCCAGCTCCATAGCCAGCGTCTTGAGTTTTCCGGCTGCCTCCCCCAGCGCCAGGTCCATCGTATCCTTCACCTCCGCCCGGTCGGAACTCACATTGATCAGGTTCAGGTAATCGATAACGATCAGATCCAGTTTATGCTTGCGGTTCAGGATCATGCAACGTGCCCGTATCTCCGTCAACCCGCTACCGCTGCAATAATTGAGGAAGAGAGGCAGCCGGTGGAGCTCGTCAGCCGCTTTGTCCAGCCTCCGTCGGTCGTCTGCATCCAGAAGTTTGAAACGCAGCTTGTCCGGCTCCACACCGCTCAACGTACACAGCAGGCGGCTGATCAACTGGCGTTCCGTCATCTCCAGGCTGAAGAAACAGACCTTTTTCCCCTGACGGGCAGCCGAGAGAGCCATGTGAAGTGCCAACGCGGTTTTTCCCATCGAAGGACGCCCGGCCAGCACGAGCAGTTCCCCCTTGTAAAGGCCGCCCAGATAATGGTCGAACTCGTCCATCCCCGTACTGATCTGTAGTTGTTCGCCAGCCTGCCGCCGTTCCTGTTCGTGGTAGATCTCCGCCAACACCCGTTCACCCACTTCCGCCACTGTCCGGGTCGTACTATGCAGAGCAAATTCCTCTTCCAGCGTCTCCAGATCCTTATGAGAGGCATTGAGCAAGGCCGTCACATCCACGCCCGGTTCGTGTGCCTCGGCAATACGTGCCGTCATCCGCATGATCGCCTGCCGCAATACCCAACAACGGATCACCCAGGCGGCATAGGTTTTGATGAACGAGGCGTTACGAACCTTCAACAGTCCGTCGGCAATAAAAGCCAGCCCGTTCAACTTTTCAGTATGTTCCGCATCGAGTCGGCGCATCTCCCGTTCGACACTCAACATGTCGATATCCGCCTCATGCTGGAAAAGTGCCAGCATCGCCCGGTAGACCAGACAATAATCGGGATTCGTAAACATCTCCGGACGCAGGCGGTTGCCCACCTCACAAATAGCGGCACTCTGCGACAGGATCGCCAACACGACCGCCTGCTCCATCTCTTCGGAGGAAGGCATACGGCCCGCATTGTTTGCATAATTACCGGCGGCAACACTGATACTTTTCAGTTTGCCCATGTTTTTAGGTTGTTCGTTTTCCATGATATTCAATCTTTAAATCGGTTATAATTCGGTCGGCTGGCGGAAGTCGTTCCGGTTTCCGGTCCTCCTGCGGGGGAAGTTCCTTTCGGGGAGGATGCCGGTTCTTCTTTCTGTATTTCCAGCCTGATTAATCGTACAAAAGTGAACCGCCCCTCATGGCGTATTTCAAGATCCCGATCTTCCTCCAGCTGTTTGAGTACCCGCCCCAAGGTCGTCCGGGGGATACCGGTTTTCTGCGCCAGCTGGCGGAAAGTAGTTATCCACTCCCCTTTATGGCAGGGCATCCGCCGATGATCCACGACTATTTCCCCATCGGCAAAATAGACATGCTTCAAAAAACAGAGGTAAACACACGCCTTTCCACGCCGCATCGGCTGATCGGAATAAAGATCGTCCAATAAAAAATGGGGTACACGCAGAAAGCCTTTGCGCCTGTTTTCTACCCTAAAACTCTGTAATTCTGTCTCTTTCATTTCTTATAGATTAAGTTAAACAACTGTCATTACATGGGTGGGACAACCAGTGGGACAAACCCGGGACGATCTCATCCTTCTACAAATTACTTATCATCAATTATTTAAACCACTCAATAAAAAAACTTTGGGACGATCGTGGGACAACCGGCGGGACGTTCTTATAATATATTAAGAATATATATAATAAGACCTCCATAAAGGTTTTCTTTTTTTCCTGTTTAAATAAAGATCACAGGGGCAAAGATAATAAACGTGAAAAGGCAAAAGAGTATGATTTTCTTGCAGTCGAAAGCCGGAAAACAAGGAGTTTCCGGACAGAAAGGCAGCCTGAATGAATATACTTTTATTGATTATTATTGGGGTGCAGACCTGTTACCAGTCTTTACACAAATTTATACTTTTATGAAGTTTGCCTGCCATGAGCGTATCTTCGCGCAGCTTTCTCTGAAAGGTTGACAAGCTGAAATCGATATCAAAAGCAGCGCTCAAGTTCCTCGCTAAATGATCTGAATGACAATCTATTACACCAGACTCCAATACTGCATGCATCAGGTCAATAAAAAACTCCAGATGATTGACCTTTATTAATTCATGGTCGAATATCAGGTTAGAACAACCACAAGGTCCGGCTAATTGTTTTCCATAAGTTTCAAAGAAAAGATGGGTAAAACGTTTTTTCTTTTCATCGTCTGTCTTACAGGATGACTCTTGTAGAAAACAGGCGCAATCCTGCAAAAACGTCATATTGTCATCCATTTTATTTACTTGCTGTTTAAATTTTGAGAACGAGCGATAATATCCCCCGCAAAGATGTGTTATCTGATTTTCCATACGACTTGTTATATACAGCCGCTTTCTTCCGGAACCTCCAAACCAGTAAAGGTAGAAGGTAATACTACGATATGTTCAGATTTTTGGTGACAATTTGGTGACAAATGCGACAAAGCCGGTTTTGACACATGACATATTAGTCATAAGCTCCGTAACACAGTAGTACTGATACAGGCAGGACTATAGTGATAATAAGAGTTACACTATAGTCCTGTTTTCAAAAAAGTACCATTTCATCGAAGATTCTAGCCTCATATGAATTTAATTCAACACAAAACTAGCCGGAACATAGGCATCTAATTCCAGTTCAAATTTATCCGATTTAACACGAATAGCCTCTCCTTTCTTTTCACCACGCAAATTTACCGGAATTGCAGTAGAGACATTCATTCCTTTAGGCAAGGTTATCGTAATTTTTCCAGAGACTCCGGCCTGTTCCCAAATACGTAACAATGTACCCTCATTTCCATCCAGGTCAGCTCCGAATGCAGTGACCGTCACTCCTTGGCGGGATACTTCTATGCCTGATTGATTAGCAGGAAGAGTTCCTTTATTTTTTTCGATAGTAACAGCCAGCAACGGATTCCGGGTTTCCAACGCCCGATCCATAAACTGTCGGGTTCTTTCTTCCGGTGTAATACCTTTCTCTACCATCCAGATACGAACACGTGAACTCCACGTACCCGGATACCAATAACGGAAATTGGTATTCCATTGGTTATTATATAAATTAAGATAGATAACAGGCTTTTCCGGCACATAATCTTCCGAATATTTCCAGCATCCGGGAGTACCCAGACTAATCAACGGATGATCGAGCGGACATACAGCGATACCGGCTCCATCCGTTCCGGTAATTGTTACCCCATGTTCTGCTGCATATAAATGACGATTCGCTCCCGGAAGTATATCTGTTTCAGGATTCATAATCCCCAATTGACGATAGACATTAAATTCCGGCTGATCAATCTTGAAAGGAAGACAAAGCCAGTCTGCTTCCGGCCAATTGTCCTTTGCTTTATCCCGTATAGTTATTTCCATATCCACATAAGGTTGATCCTTATACAGCGATACACGAAGAACGGAAGCCGGTAAATGACCAGGGCTATTCGAAGGCATTATCAGTTCGGCTGTTTGAATATAACCGTCGTCTGATATTTTCAAGTTTCCACTTTTGGGAGAAGTCGCACGATAAGGCACCTCCTTTTCTGAAACCATTCCTGGTTTGTGCATTCCCGGGTGAGGCCAGTCCTTCGCTCTCCCTTGCTGATAAGCCATTGTGTAATCCAATGTCTGCTCAAAAGTAAACCGTTCATTCAAGTATTGTCCCAGCCCCCGATCTGCTTTCTCATCTACCCACTCTCGCCCGGTTCGCTTATCGATCCACGAAGTGATACACCCTTTTTCCGAATCCAAAGATATCTGAAAGAAGTCGTTTTCTATCGAATTTGTATGTTGTTTATATACCACTTCTGTTTCTTTTACCGCAGGAAAAGTACGATATCCGGAAGGTGGAATATTCTTAACACAGACCATTTTGTCATTTACTTTCACCCATCCGGAACGTTTCCAGGGTAATGGATTATATACAATGAAAGAAGACATTTTAGCTTTCACATTCCGGGCCAGGCCATCCAAAGTTGACGCTGTAATTGTCCGGGTTATTTTAGAGGCTTCCCGGATATAGTCGGTTTTGTCTTCCCAGGAGGCCTCTATATCTTCATATTCACTTACAGGAAGTGCTTTGAATGCCTCTCCGTATGAGTTTACTTTCCCCAGTCCTCCCCACGTATGTTCACCATATAAAGCAATCTTCTCATACGCTTTTGCAATATCCTGAGAAACAGAAGGCATCCCAATACCCCAAATCCGAAGTTGAGTATTCAGTATTTCTGCAGAAGTAATAAGAGAATGCGTTTCGCGCGACAGACGAATTCCTCCCGGATCACACATAACCCCATGTATCCAGGTATCCGGCATGGCTGATTTGACAACAGGTAATGCCGGACTTTCCTTCATAATAGCATCATAGAAGTCATCCATCGTTCCCATATGCACATTCACACCAGGCATCTTGGTTTTTATTTCTGCAAACATAGCTTTTATCTGTTCTCCGGTGGGAGGCCCTGAATTATCACCGGTCACTAATATTGCCGGCCAGACTTTATAAGGCCACTCTTTGGCAGGTAGCAGATTCTCTCCGATCATCGGATCATCCGGACTGGTCCATTTTTTCGGGTATAGACCATAACTTGTTCCATAGATAGGAGAATACAGAGTAAGGATACGCGATCCGTCCGGTCCCTCCCACCAGAATAAACCGGGCGTCTTTGCAAAGCCGCTAGGCCAGTTACAGCCTATATGCAGGAACTTGACTCCCGCATTAGCCAGTATTGTTGCCAACGCTCCAGTATGCGACGGTTCATCTGTCAACTTGCCGGAACGGGAAAGAGGAAGACCATATTTACGACTTAGCGTGGAGGAAAAATTCAATCCTCTTACCATTTCCTCCAACCCGCAAATATCAGAAATCATGGTAAAAGGCAATGCATGGGATATGATTTGCCCTGAACGGTATTTATCTTCCAACTTTTGCCTGCGTACGGGGCTTTGCCCGTCCCAGTCTTCCATTGTTTTAGACAACACCCACCCGGGAAGCGTCCAAGCAAATTGTTGCTCTTCCGGTAAATTTTCCGATTCATTCATGGCTTTAAATGCGTTATCGATCATATCGGTTTGATAATAATTTACCAAATCCTTTACCCGATGTGTAAAGCCTATATCAAAATGGGTTTTACAAATTACTATTATTTCTTTTACATTCGGATTATATTCTTCCCGGGATTGACTTTTCACCCCAAAAGGAAGCATACAACATATCATAATATAGATTTTTCTCATATAAAATAGTTTCATATACACAGGCTTTATTTTTTCTTTCTTACCGGAATCTGAACATTAAACGAACTCCCGTCTTGTTTCATATTCAGCGGACTAATGGAGCAAGCCGCATAAAGAACGATAGGTTCATCCTCTTCATTCAGAAATAACTGCGGACGTTCCAAACGGTCTACTGCGACATGTTCACCGTTTTTCAAGACTAATTCCTTATCCATAAACAAAGAGTGTTCGGGTAATTCCCAATGAAGCCCATCCTTCGAACACATGATAGCCAAGCCTGGGTTGCCTTTGGTAAACTCTCCGGTAAAATCCTTGAAAACAGCATAAAAACAACTGTCTTTCCGATGATACCAGACAAAGGGATCCTCGGCATTCAGTTTCTGGTTTGTTCTTGTTTTAAATTCAAAGACGTAATTATCCATCACCTTAAAAGGACCCTCGGGTGCATCGGCTACCGCCATTCCATGTACTCCGCGCCAGGAAGGATCGTAAACATTTCCCTTAAAATAAAGATAATATTTCTTATTCGAAGGGTTATAGACAACGGCAGGATTCACCATAATAAGGTTATCCGGTTTTACGGCGGTTCCTTTTGGTGACGGTTCCAGTACATTATCCGGTTTCACCCGGGTACGGGGGGCGAGTAGTGGCTGTTCATTACAGGTAAATTCCCCATTCAATAAATCCTGTATGGAGTTAAAGCAAAGTACACCCAATTTCTGATTCTGCTGAATACGATCCCTCTTACTCAATCTCCCTTTTATTCGAGCATTCTCACCCGGATCGACCGAACCGCAATAATAAAGATAATATTTACCGTTAAACCGCTTAATATGTGTATTCGAAACAGTCTGGCTATCCCATGAACTCCGATCCGGACTGTATCCATCCTTATTATAAACAAACCCGATATTCTTGTACCCTCCATAAGGAGAGTCGGAAACCGCCACACCTATTTTCGAGCCTAATACCCAGGCATCTACAAACGGAGAATATTCTGATCCTGAGTTCATTGCCGAATAAAACAAATAATATTTACCATCCTCTTCCGCCTGAATGGCAGAACCACACCAGACAAAATGCCCGTCCAGTGAAAAAGCAGAAAACCCGGAAGCGAACTTCGATTCTCCATATTGATCGATTGTCAAATCAACAGGATCAGCCTGATAAACACCCTGTGCCCAACCTTGAATACTCCAAAAGAGAGACAAGCATATTACAATTATTTCCTTTTTCATATATTCTAAAAGACTACCTGTTTAATAACTCAATTCTTCTTTTGAGGGTAATTGGGGCTATACAGTAAACTTTGTTTACGAATAACTGTTTTACCGTCTTTCACCCAATCTTCTCCCCTTTCTTTCAGGTGTTCCGCCATTGCCATCCGCATCTCATTCAATAGCTTCCGGGACGCACGTTCTTTCGACAGATCATGTAGTTCATTAGGATCGCCCGAAAGGTCGAACAATTGTTCCTGTCCCGTACGGAAAAACCAGATATACTTCACTTTTCCATCAGTAAGGGCACACCAGTAGTTATCTTCCCAATAAGCCGCAGCATGTTCGATATCGATATATTTACGCCAGGGTGCTTTTTCATTCTCCAACAACGGCAACAAAGAAAGACCATCCATATCTTCCGGAACCTCCGCACCATTGGCATCAAGAAAAGTCGGAAGCAGATCCCGTAATTCGACCGGTGCTTCAACCACACCTCCCGGTTTCAAACCGCCTTGCATTCCCTGCGGTAATTTTACTATAAAAGGAATGGCTGCCGACCCTTCATAAGCATAGGTTTTACGCCACATATTATGGTCGCCCAGCATATCACCGTGGTCTGAGACAAAGCAAATCAGGGCATCTTCATAAATTCCTTTCTTTTTCAATTCTTCAATGATACGTCCTACCTGCTCATCGATAAAAGTGACCGAAGCATAATAATATTTACGGGAATTCCGGGCATATTCCATTCCGTAGTTTCCTATTGCAGCCTCCGGATTCTTATCCGGATGGGCATCTACAGGCATATCCTTACACCAATCTCCAATCATGGGTGATGGTATCTCTCTTCCCTTATACATATCGACTATCCGCTGGGGAGGATCATACGGACTATGGGGACGGGCAAACGAGACTTTCAGGAACAAAGGTTGTTCGGAAGAATATCCTTTTATCACAGATACGGCCTGATCTCCGGTCCACACGGTAGGATGCAAATGCTCAGGCAAAGCATAGGCTTTTGCTCCATGTGCATTCCATTCTACTCCCGTACTGTCGGGATTCAGCCCGAATGCCTGTGTATTGAACCATTTCCGGTAATCACTCATAAAATAAGACGATTCGACACGTCCGCTTTCATCGATGACTGTTGCTTCAAAACCATGCAGCGCATCCTGCGGTGTCCAATGCATCTTACCTATTCCCAAAGTATGATATCCCAACTCTTTCAGCATCTGAGGCATTTCATACTTATAATGTTCCGCAACCTGACCGTAGCCCAGCAGACCATGATGCCAGGGGGACATTCCGGTCAACATTCCGGCCCGGGCCGGAGTGCTGCTGGGAGTTGCCGTATAGGCATTACAGAATAAATATCCGTCTGCTGCCAAACGATCTATATTCGGAGAAAGCACAGCATCGTTGCCGGCACACCCCAAAGCATCTCCACGTTGCTGGTCGGTCATGATCAAAATAACATGCGGATGCTTTTTTTGTTGATTGCCTGCATTTGCCTGTAAAGCAGAAAAACCTATACAGCCAGCCACATACAGACCTATATTTCTATAATCACTCATATTACTCTACTATTTACGATCTTTTATTTCTCCAAGTCCGGCCAAAGCTTCCTTATCTGCCGGATGGATCGCTCCATTTCCCAACGGAGTGACATTCAACAAATAGTTTGCTTTATTCTTTCTTGCATAGATATATTCAGACAACACTTCTTCCCGTGTCTTATGAATTCCATTTTCCACATCGAACCACTCCTCTCCCTTGATCATTGTGTTACACAGTTCGACAGGTTTGTTCATCAACTCTTTCTCCCATGTTTCCTTAAAACTCTGGTATTTCAATTTCAAACCATCGGCAGTTACACGAATGACAGGACGCTTCAGGATATCATTTTCTATTTCAAGCCCCTCATTTGTACGGACATGTATATTGAATACGACTTTCCCGTTTTTATCGTATTTTATCTGTGTCCATTCGGGAGCCAAGAAATCTTCATCGCCGGTAAATCCGGTTTTAAAAGAGACCAGACACTGAGGTTGTAACTCATTCACATAAGCATATAATTCACCGGCCTCTAAAAAGTCATTCGGTTTCCGATAGCACTCTCCAATACCATCAAACCATATACCGGCAATGGCTCCATAATTCGTCAACAACTCTTTCAGCATGATCTTCAGCTCTTCCTGGATATAATCATTCGGAGGTGTCACATACAGGAACAGGCCTAACTTCCTTTTAGTACAGGCATCCGACAACTCTTTCACAAAATCCCGGTTCAATAGTCTTTTACTATTCCATTTCGACAGGCCTGTGTCAAACATAAACATTTTGCCTATAACGTGCTGGGTTGTAAATGTTATATATTTCATACCGGCACTGACAGCCAGGTCGGTAATACTGTCTGCATTAAAATCGACAGGATTGAAAGAGGTTATCAGAGCCTCCACTTCCGGAGCGATGTATTCCATTTTTTCTAACAGCTGTTGTTTTCTGGAATACTTATCCATCTGATCAAAATCTTTCTGCTTCTCAAACCAAGGGTCCAGTTTACTGTATTCAGAAGTACCTCCGGGCAACATACTTGCCGGAGAGAAATGGACAAACATGCCGAAACCTGCCTCCCTGAACCATTCCAACGATGCTTTTTTCGGGTTATATTTCCAAACAGATTCATACCCTTTCATATAATCAGGCAGAATATATTGTGCATTAATACCAACCGGTAAGATGGTAAATAATACAACAGTAATTACCAAAAGTTTTTTTAATCTCATACTATATAATTTTAGACAATAGTGTAAGGGGCTACCATTGAAATATGGCAGCAAACAGATAATTTAAACCAGATAGCAGTTAATAACTGCTATCTGGTCGATAAGATACTTAATTACCCCAACCCGGATTTTGTTTTAAAGCAGGGTTCAATGTTATTTCATTAGTCGGAATACATTGTAAATAATCACGCTTTTCATTAAAACCATATCCATTAGGACATTTACTTACATGTGGATCCAATAGTCCACTTTCACCAACTGGTATTCCTGTTGGCTCCGTCCATTCAGAAGCCTTGAACGGATATCCATGCATACGTTTTCCCTTGAAAATCTTATGTGCTCTCCAACGACGATAATCATCCGAACGGAAACCTTCACAAGCTAATTCAATACGACGTTCGCGACGAATCTCATATAGTTCGTCGGAAACGGGATATCCGTAATCGATCTTTTCCGATGAAGACAGGTTGGTGGGAACAGAAAATGTCGGCATCCCCGCACGATCACGTAACAGATTGATAGAATGTTCATAATCGACCGGTTCACCTAATTCATATTTAGCTTCTGCATAATTTAATAGAGCCTCTGCATAACGAAAAACAACCGCACCGATATCACAAGGTAACTGTACACCTCCGGCATCCGGATAATGAGGATCTACTCCTTTTCTTAACTGAAAACCTGTAATACTCTTAAATTCTCCACCTTGTGTCAAATAAGGTTTATCAAAAAGCCTTTTACCATATTGCGTATTATCCCACAGAACATCACCCGGAGTCCAAATAGTCTGTCGTAGACGGACATCACAATTTTCAGCAATATCAGTCAGAAAATCATTGCCTTGCAATGTCTTTGCTTTTTCTTTATAATCATAAACCACCCCTTCTCTCGAAAGATAAGAAGATACCAACTCCCAGGTAATATGGATATCCCCTGTTCCTCTGGTCAGGTTATCTATCAAAGAGTGTGTCCAATTCAAATCTTTGCTGAAACCTGCCCATAAAACCACTTCATCTACAGAAAAGTAATCAACCTTATTAAACAGATTGGTATAATCATTTTCCGTATCTCCTGTATTGTAAATACCCACCTTATATTTACCCGCAGTCATCAACTCTTCCGCAGCATCCACTGCTGCCCGGAAATATTTATTCGGATCTGCCCCTGCTGTTCCAAACTCAGTACCGGCATGATATTTCTGCCAACTACCTTCATATAATCCCACACGGGATTTAAAAATCAGAGCAGCTTCTTTACTCAACCGCTGACTGTTTCCATAAGCGGAAGTTTTTAAAGGAGACAAATATTCTATTGCTTTATCCAAACAATACAACACCGAATCGACTACTTCCGTACGGGGAGTACGAGGATTATACAATTCAGGAGAGTCCATTTCCAATGTTTTGGTAAACCAGGGTACATCACCATAATCTCTCACCTTATTAAAGTACAGATAGGCCTTGAAGAAATAAGCTTCTCCCAGGAAATGTTTGTAAGTATCAAAATCGGACGTACACTTTTGATAATTATCAAAAAAGAATAAGACACGGCGGATTGGGTCCCACGTCCAGTTTCCCCCTGAGTTTACAACAGAAGAAGAGCCGTTTATAACAGTATTCGGGTTTGTACGAATTTCATCATCCGAACCATTGGCTGCATCCGTACCGAAAGTCCCGACATAGATACCCGTATTTTTAAACGTCGGGAATACCGTATAGAAAGAAAGCATAAACTTATTCAGATCATCCGCTTTTTTCCAATAAGCATCATTGTCTATCTTGTCTAATGGAGGATTATCTATCAGATCATCACATGATAGCATAAACAAACACATCACCAGATTCAGTCCTAATAATAATATCTTTTTCATAATCATTTTCTACTTTAAAATTGTAAATCAATACCAAAAGCAAATACCTGCAACGGAGGATACGATTTTCCATTACCTCTACCACCGATATTTCCGGTTTCCGGATCTAAGCTGGACGGATATCTTCCAGTTATAGTAAATAAGTTCTCACCTGTTACATAGAAACGAACTCTCTCCAGAGCAATCGTTTTTGTCAATGAGGCAGGTAACGTGTATCCTAACGACATATTCTTCAATCTTAAATAAGCACCATTCTGCAAGTAGCGGGTCTGAGCCTGATAGTTTTTATTCTGCTCATTTGTATGATAGGGCCTAGGGAAATAAGAATCCGTGTTGACACCTAATCCTACATACTTCGTATCCTCTGCATCCCTGTAATAATCCAAATGATCTGTGAAGAGAGAGCACTGATTCCATGCGCCCGAAAATCCCCAGAACATATTACCACTCAGCCATAAGTCTCTTTTTGCAACTCCCTGGAATAATACAGAGAAATCAAAACCTTTATAATCGGCAGCTAAAGTCAGACCAAACTGGTAACGGGGCGTCGAGTTTCCAATTATTTTCATATCGCCGTGGTCATCCACCGTATTCTTTCCTTTATCTATCACGCCGTCTCCGTTCAGATCCTTATACTTCACGTCTCCTGTTCTCCATGTCGAATGGAAATAAGCCTGCCGTTTATTGTCCATGATCTCCTGTGCTTCTGCATCTGTACGAATCAAATCCTCTGTTACAAATCCCCAGATATCACCTACTTTCTGACCTTCATAATTTGTTGTCAGGATATTCGTAGGATTATTATACTTGGTAATCGTGTTCTGGTAATCAGACAGCATAGCTGTAACAGAATAACCGACTCCACATGAAAGGCGATCACGCCAGTTAACACTGACTTCCCAACCGTTCGTTCTCATTTCCGAATTGTTTTCTTTTGGAAGAGTTGCACCGATTACGATAGGTAGTGCACGCGACGGGCCTAAACGGTCACGAGTAGTACGTACATAATAATCACCCGTAATATTCAACCGGTTATTTAAAGCACCGATATCCAGGCCAACATCAAATGTTTCCGAAGTTTCCCAGGTCAAATGGCGGTTAACCAAAGCCGGAGATGTGGCATAGATAGGTCTTTCACCATTAACAATCCATCCCAAATTCGAACTGATATTCATCAATGCCAAATCCTGGTAAGGATCGATCGGATTACTTGGAGTTCCCTGATTTCCGAGTTGTCCCCAGGAAGCCCTTATCTTCAGATTACTTACTTTATCCTCAAACTTCTTCCAGAACTCTTCACGGGCAATATTCCATCCTAATGAGAATGACGGGAAAAAACCCCAGCGGTTTCCTTTGGCAAATTTAGAAGTTCCGTCGTAACGTCCGTTTGCCTCTACTAAATAGCGGTCTTTATAATTATAGTTTACGCGGAAAAAGGCACCAGCAGTCGACCAATGAGCCAATTGGTCCGTCAAAGACTGAATACTCCCTGTTGCTGTTGAAAAAGATGGAATATCCGATGTTACCAGATCGTCTTTTCTACCTGCCAGGTATTCACTCTGTTCATGTTCATACTGTACACCTCCCATTAACGTCACGTCGTGTCCGTTCAAATTAAAATTATAGGAAGTATACATATTGGTTGTCTGGTAAAGGGTCTGTTTTTGATCCTTTGACACATAGGAAGGAATAGTTGTTCCACTCGCCACCATCGAACCATCGACCTTATCTTCGTATGCTGTAAAGTTCTCTGATGTAAACTTCTGAGCCGTCAGCCGGAGAGAATAGTCTAAATTGATTTTCCAACCTTTCAACGGTGTTATTTCAGTAGCAAAACGTTGTGTTAACGTGATCAGATTTTTTTTGTCCGTACCTGCATCTTTTGCCCATGGCACTTTAGACTGTACTGTATAAACACCATTAGGCGATTTCAACGCCTGCGTAGGAAACGTCCTGGCTATATGATGAAACAGCAGATCATAACTTCCCTGATTATCAAAGTTCGCATACTCACGAGTGGTCGATTCTAAACGGGTGTTTGTCGTAAATTTCCACCATTTTGCCAAATCCACATCTAACTTTGAGTTCATATTATAACGACGGTAGTAGTCTGTAATATCAAAATTCAGGATACCATCATCATAGGCATGACCTGCAGAAATAAAATAAGATGTACTTTTACCTCCACCTTGGATACTTATATTTTCCTGATTTCTCAAACCGCTACCATAATATTCATCATACCAGTCATGATTTGCATTACTTTCGTTTACACTTGCCCAAATAGAAGGGTTAGTGGAAGCCGGAACGGTTTCCGGTAAAGAAGGATCATTCTGATAAGCCATAATACGATCAATGGTAGCTTCCGTAAAAACCAACCCGCCACCATTGACTCCTGCTTCATTCATTACTCTGGCGAAGGTATACGAGTCGAGCATCTTTGGTTTACGATGTATCTTCGATGTTGCCATATTGGCTGAAAAATTCACCCTAGGTTTCATCTCGCGTCCTCCTGATTTCGTTGTAACCAATACGACACCATAAGGAGCACGTGCACCATAAATAGCAGAAGCCGCAGCATCTTTCAAAATAGAAATAGACTCTATATCATTCGGATTCAATCGGTCGAGACTGCCCTCTACACCATCAATCAAGACATATGCGTTACCCTGACCACGGATAGAAAAATTAAGAGATGCCCCCGGTTCATACCCATTTCCGTTGGTTGCCATATCAAAATTAACCCCTGACACCTGTCCCTGTAAGGCCTGAGTCACATTCATTACGGAACGATCTTTAATAATATCTCCTTCCAATGCCTGAACGGAACCGGTCAGGTTCACTTTCTTTTGTGTACCATAGCCAACAACGACTACCTCATCCAGATTTTGAGAATCTTCTTTCAGCGCAATAGCCAAATCCGAACGATCGCCAACAGCGACCTCTTGTCCTATATAGCCTATATAAGATACCTGTATCACAGCTCTATCAGAGACTGTTAAACTGAATTTACCATCGATATCCGTTACTACTCCATTAGTGGTTCCTTTCTCTACAACATTCGCTCCGATAATAGGCTCTCCATATCCGTCTTTAACGACACCTATTACTTTTTTCTTTTGACTATTCTGCTGAACTACCTGTGACTCGGTTGAAAGAATGATCTTCCTATCCACCACTGTGTAATGAACATTGGTTCCTGAAAAAATGGTATCCAGAACTTTAAATATATCACTTTTCTCAGTGACAACCGACACTTTCCTCTGCAAATCAACATGCCGTATATTGAAGAAGAAAGAAAACTCAGACTGATCCTCTATCTCATCCAGAACCTCCTTTATTGTCTGGTTCCGCATTTCCAGATTAACAGTTGCTTTTTGAGCATAACTGTTCGTTGCTTGAACTAAGCCGATTGAACATAAAAGTAAGAAGATTGATAACTTCATAACTCTCGGTATTTTATTTAAGATAAACCGCAGAAACTCTGCTACCCAATACTGTTGGGTATTAAAATGTTTTTGCATAACTTTGTACTGATCTAATTAATAAAAATGGTTTACTATGCTTGTCTCCAAACAAGCATTTTAAATGAAATCTTTTCCATCCGGCGAAATACTCCAATATTTCACCGGATGTTTTTCTTTAGGGTGGTCTGCTTCTCATAATTCTTTCAATTTAATAGATTTCTACTCTCGTTCTCTCATTTGTCGTATTCCGGGTATCCAGATAACGCCATTTTATATTCGATGATATTTTAAATATTTCCAATATACGTTCTAATCGTTGATTGGTAAATGAGCCGTTGAACGCTTCTGTGCGAAGACGGTCATTGGATAATACGAAGGTTACATTAAATCGTTTTTCCAACATCCGCAAGGCTTCGGGCAGAGGGGTTGCCTGGAACACGATCTTTCCGTCTTTCCAAGCGGTTTCTGTTTCACAGCTCGTTTGGAGCAGTCTTACCTGCGAAGAAGTCGTGTTATACATCAGTCTCTGTCCGGGTTTCATTACCACCGTTGTGGGCTGCCGATCTTTCAGATAAGCAAAGCGAACTTTTCCTTCTACCAGGGTAGTGGATATAAATGAATCCTTCTCGAAAGCTTCTACATTAAAAGATGTTCCCAATACTTCAATCTGCGTACGGGCAGGGGTCGAAACAATGAAACGGTGGTCAGGATCCTTCTGAACTTCGAAAAATGCTTCCCCTTTCAACTGTACATCTCTCTTGTCCTGACTAAAAAAAGAAGGATAGGTCAAAGAAGATTCCGAATTAAGATAGACTTTCGATCCGTCGGGAAGATCGACTGTCGTGGTCATTCCCGGATTTGTTTTCACCTCGATCATACGGGCTATTTCAGTACGGGGGGTAAAATGATCGATCCCCCAGGTGATAAGAAGAGGAAGAAAAAGAATAGCTGCCACCCGTTGTACCCAGGTGAACCAGTTCACTCGTACGCGCTCCTTACTCATTTTACGATTCACTGAGGCCAAAGCCTTTTCCGTATTCACCTTCGATTCCATCTGTGCCGTACCCATCACCTGGTCGATGGCATAGATTTGTTTGACAATCCGGTAATTATCTTCCGACTGCCCGATCCACTCTTCCACCATCCGGCATTCCTCTATCGTCGCCTCGCCGGAACAATACCGAGGAAGGAGCTCCTCTATCTGATCTATATTCAATGTTTTCATCTGCACTTTTATCCCTTTTATATATTAGACAAGGGAACTCCGACAGATTACTAAACGGATACTCACTTTTTTTTGATATTTTTTTTCTACAACAAAAAAACTATCTTTGTGACCAAGGAGAAAATAGTATGAAAAACACCTCACAAGCGATAGAAGACTCACTTCTCTTATCAGCCATGCAACGTGGAGATAAAAAAGCCTATGGTACCTTATTCAGAAGATACTATCCGATGTTATGTACGTATGCAAACCGGTTTGTCAGTATGGAAGATGCGGAAGAGATCGTGCAGGACGTCATGTTATGGTTATGGGAAAATCGGGAAATGCAAATATTCAACACCTCCTTCAGTCAATATCTGTATAAAACAGTCTATCACAGAAGTCTCAACCAACTCACCCGCCAACAGTCACAACTGCGGGCAGAGACACGTTATTATGAATATATGCTGGAGATGTTGCAGGATATCGATTTCTATCAGGCGGAAGAACTGAAAAAACAGATCAGCCAGGCTATACATGCCTTACCCACCAGCTACCGGGAAGCATTTGTGATGCACCGTTTTGAAAACAAAAGCTATAAAGAAATTGCCGAGATCCTGCAGGTTTCCACCCAAACGGTGAATTACCGAATCCAGCAAGCCTTAAAACAGTTACGGGTCACTCTGAAAGATTATTTACCATTGATCTTGTTACTGTTTCCCAGAAACCTGATTTCATAAAGCTTGCTGAAATTCAATCTAATATCTTAACCGATCATTTACCGGCTTCCTGCAATTGTTCCGCCAGTTTATCCATATTTTCGGGACTGGATGCGACTTTGAACTGCAATTCTCCCTTTTTGTTGATTATGGCACAATGAGGGATATATAATGCTCCGTTATTTCCGAATGTATTATAGATATCCATTTTAAAGAACTCGTTAATGATTACATGTTCTCCTTTCAGATTATAATATCCCGCCATTTTCTTCCATAAATCGGCTTCGCTCGGACGGTCGATAGAAACATAAAGCAATACGATATCATTCTCTTCGGCATACTTCTGCAAAGGTTCCACATGTGCAAAAGACTGACGGCAGGGGCCGCACCAGGTTGCCCAGATATCGATAAAAATGACTTTACCCGGATAACGGTCGGTTATCTCTTTGAAAGAACGCACACTATCCGTGTTCAGGATATGAATATCCGCAGGAAGTTCCAGTTTGTTAAACGAAAGGTTTTTCCGTATCGCTTCCTCCAGCGAAGACTGAAGCGTACTGCCTGGATATAACGCTTTAAACTGTTCATACAAAGTCGGCATACCCGTCGAATAACTCTCATTAGCAGCATCTTCCAGGATAATATTCGCCATAGCGACTTCCTGTACACGTCCTTTCAGGTTCGCTTTATACCAGTCGAAAAGTTTCAGCTTGCCTTCATTCCGGTCTTTCGGCTGCTGCTGTGTTTTCATATAAAGTTCTATTCCGGCAATGTTCGATATCACATCGGAAAATGCGTCGGAAAAGACGTTCTCCGGTTGGTTTATACCGGCATACTCCAACATTTCCGGATAAACGGCCTCCCATTCTTTCTTTGTCTCTTCCGTACCCCGGTAATTGATCCCGAAATATTGATTCATAAAAGCCAGCAACATCTGCATACGGATATCCTGTACGGCTCTTTTCTTAAAGAAATCATCGACTCCCGTTATTTTTTGTTCTATACCGGCTCCATAGTCCGTCAGCTTCTTGTAAACGGAAGAGGCCACGGTGTCTTTTGCCACCTGGAATACATCCCCTTCGCGTGCCCTTAAACTGAAGACATCTTTCTGTAGGCGGGAAAGATCTTTCACGACCTCATTCTCTTTCGCCAGCTTGTTCTCCACCTCCAGGCTGTTTTCCAGAGAGGCATCGATATCGAGCACATTTTTACCCGGTTCTACATAAACCGTCCCTAAATACTTTTGCCCGTACACATAAAAAGAAACTTTCTCATTCTCCTTCCCAGGAAGCGTTATACGATACGTGCTGTCAGCCTCCACAAAAAGAGTATCTCTCTGGGTAAACTGATAAATGCCATCCATTGTAGAATTATAGATGATCGTATTACCGGAAAGATTGGATACTTTCCCTTCAATGGTTATCGATCGAGGAGTACAACCTGCCAGTCCCAAGGCAACTATACCGGCCAGCATATAGCCGAGTCTTTGATTTTCCATCTTATTAGTTTTAAAGCTTTATATTTGATTTCTCTTGAAAATGAATCAGTTACAAATGTAGCGGATTATTTTGTATTAAGTGCCATCAGGAGTGCTATCACTTCCGAATAATTTTTACGGCCGGAAGGGATGTTATTGCTTTTCAGGAACCAGTTATAAAGCGTATCCTGAATATCGCCGATCGTCGGACTATACAGTCCCTGCCAATAAGCCACCTTATCATTATATGCCTTTTTTATTTCAGGCGATATCGTTTCTTTCCACTGCTCAAACTCTTCTTCCGGTAATAACTGATACACATTTCCCAGTACGTAAGGCAACAAAGCGAAATAGGCAGAAAAACGTATCTCCGGCACTTTGGAACGCGAACAAACCAAAAAGCCATAAAGGTTCGCCTCGGCTTCACTGGAGATTCCCAGCACATGCGCCATTTCATGTGCATATGTGAAAGGATACTGGACCGGAAGCAGGTCCGGATTCAGATTATATTCTGTAAAAAAAGGCCCTATATATCCCAATACGCCGACACCGCTCATCAAAGACGGGATCAGCATCGGTTTCGGATGAAGGTAAGCCGCAGGAGGAACCAGACCGAAACGCCCGGCTATTTCCTGATAGCCATTCTTCACCTCCTCGGCAACGACGGCATGATCGATCTTTTCGACCGGTGTAAAAGATGCGTTCAACGAGTCCGTATAGGCCGAAAGAAAAGAGCGGAAATCATCTTCCGAATAATCGACATAAGGAATCTGCGTCCTGACAAAAAAGTTCTCCCGGAAATAATTCAGTCCCCAGGCCATATAGAACCAGACATATACCCATAGCAGGTATTCCACCATACGCCCGGCCGTTTTTTTCCACGAACAGCGTTTTACGATCGCATATATCAGATAAACGACCAGCCCGGCAATGCTCCCGTAAATAAAACAATCACCGACAGAAAAAGGGAAAAAGGAAGAGACACGTGATAATACGATCGAAAAGAACGGATAAATTCTACGGGCATACCATTCGCCCCATACCGGTAAAGCCATCACAGTCCAGACAAAAGCCAGACAAACAACCAGGACTACCCAGCGTATACGTATCTTTTTAATCCAATCTATTCCTTTTATCATACAGACAAAGATAGAAAATAGCAGTTATTCGACAAAGGGATGCACAAATATAAAACGTGCTCCCCGGGTATAAGCCACATCGAGGGTAAGGGTTCCGTTCAGACGATCGGCAATCACACGGCAGATCGGTAAACCTAAACCGGTACCCTGCTTGAATTCATCGATCTTTTCAAACCGGTTGAAAATACTTTCCTGCTTTTCCGGAGGAACGCCGCAGCCCGTATCCGTAACAGAAAAGACGACTTGTTTTCCTTCCCGGTCTACTCTATAATCCAGATTTATTTCCCCCTGTTCCGTAAACTTAGCTGCATTGCTAAGTAAGTTCAGCAGTAATTGCTGCACCCGTAAACCATCCGTCTTCATAACGAAGTCTTTATCCGAAAATGTCAGGGTCAGGTCAACGCCCGGTTGTATCCTGGGCTGTATGCTTTCCTGCACCTTCCGGCAACAATCATATATATTACAATCAGCAAGGGTCAGTTTAAAATTAGTTGAGTCGAGCCGTGACAGATCGAGTACGTCACTCACCAGGTTGAGCAGCAGATCGGAACTGTTATTAATGATATGGATAAATTCTTTCCGTTCCTCTTCGTCTGCGTCTTCCAGCAATCCGGAGAAACCGACTATGGCATTCAACGGCGTCCGTATCTCATGGCTGATATTAGCGACAAAAGCGGCCTTCATCCGGCTGGATTCTTCTGCCTCTTCCTTGGCTACACGTAGTTTCCTGGTGGTTTCGATCAGTGCCTCACGTTCTTTTTGGAGTACATTCTTCAAACGGGACGTACGGTAGGCATAGCAAAACAGCAAATACAGCAAAAAGACCAGGACCAATAATAAGATCACCAATACTTTTAACTGATCCTGCTTGTGTTTCAGACTCTCTTTCTGGTATTCCAGTTCTTTCTTCTGTATATTCTTTTCATTCAGATCGTGGATGGAACGAAGTTGGCTGATCTGCCGCGTATATGCCGAGATAATGCTCTGTTCCATAAATGTCAGCAACTCATCATGGGTTTTCAACGCAGCATCTCTCATTCCGGTCGCTTCCTGTATTTCGATTTTCAATTTCAATACCTCCACCGAATAATCCGTTTCCAGCGTGCGCTCGATCTCTTCAAGCGCCTTCGGATACTCTTTTATATGGAAATAATAACGGGCACGTGCCAGAAAATAAACAGACTTCACATCATTACCACAATTTTCAACAAAATAATAGGTAGCTTTATCCAATGCTTCGCGGGCACGCTCCATGTTGTTTCTTGCGATATACAGGTTCAGATAATTTGCGTACAGTACACAGTATTTACTTTTGAAAGGATAATTCATCCAGCGTAGATTGTCTTGCTTTTCCATATCCTTCAGCAAGCCCATTGCATAATCGAGCGTTTCATTCAACTGTTCTAATTTACCCAACCGTTGATATGAGATCAATAAATAGGGAATGATCTGAAGCTGATAATCCGGTGAATCGCCTTTCTGTCTCAGTAAATCGACACCTTTCTCGAAAGCCACGACAGCATCGCTGTCACGCCCGATCAACAGATAGATCAATCCCATGTACTCATTACTGGAAATAAGTCCTTTCTGGTTACCCGTTTCTTCCGATAAAAGCTGGAGTCGCACGGCTTCATTCATCGCCAGCTCATAATTCTCTCCTATCAGATAATAACGGCAGTAACAGTTCAGAAACTCAAATACAGCATCCGGGACCTCCTGACGTGCAGTAGCAACGGAATCGACCAGATGCGCCCAAAGCTGCAGACTATCCAGCTTTCTTTTGTTACAATAGTAACGTCCCAACTGCATCGCTGCCCAATAATACTCTTTGATCGAATCAGTCTCCCCGGCAATGGAAGCCATTTGCTTCAGATTATCACAGCCTTCCGATGTATTCCAGTTCAGCTGGGCCAATTTAGTCAAGGCTTCCAGTTTAATCCCTGTATCTGAAGTTTCATTCAGTAAGGACAAAAGGCTGTCGCGAACAGAAACATATTGGGAATCTATCACTGTTTCTGCCTGGCTGCGCACAAGCCCCAGGAAGATCCCCGCTACAACTAATACTAGTCTTATATATATATTTCCCATAAATGCGTTACAATCGAAGCCAAAAATAGTTCTTTTCTATCAACCTTTTTTACTTCAAAACTATTATTTCAATATATATAAGATTATTATATACTTTCAGTTATTCAGGCAAAATTCTTGTTCAATAACTTCTTCGCTTCCGCTTCCGACAAGTTACGACGGGCCGCATAATCCTTCATCTGCTCTTCATCGATCGAACCGATCATAAAATACTGCGAATCAGGGTGGGAGATATAAATACCACTTACCGTTGCCGTCGGATACATGGCACCGTTTTCCGTCAGTTTGACACCGATCTGCGACATATCAAGCAGATTATCCAAGGTGTAATTCAGTAACTGGTCAGGCAGCGACGGATAACCTACCGCCGGACGGATTCCCTGGTATTTCACTTTATACAGATCCGGGATGGATAAAGACTCGTCCGGAGCATAGCCCCAGTATTCTTTGCGGACCTTTTCATGAAGATATTCGGCAAGTGCTTCCGCCAAACGGTCTGTCAAGGTTTGAAGCAGCATTGAATTATAGGTATCGCCTTCTTCTTCCAGTTTATTCTTCAAGTCTTCGACACCTACACCGGCAGTCACGACAAACGCACCGGCATAATCCGTACGTCCTTCTGAAGCAGGCATGATGTAGTCGGCAAGCGACTTATACACTCCTTCCTCTTTCTTCGACTGTTGACGCAGCACAGGGATCACGATATCTCCCATCCGGATATTATCCCCGTCGCTGTTAGCCGGGAAGAATCCGTAAACGGCCTTGCAGTATTCCACTTTCATATCGACCAGACGATCCAGCAGTTTAACGGCATCCTTGTATAACTGCATGGCCTCGGCAGCCTTCGGACGTTCATCTTCCGAAAAATCGGCCAACCACGCAGCACGGCATCCGTCACATCCGTGTATCTTCGTTATCGAAGCAAAGCGGCCGCTCAATTTCCAGGCACTAAAGAAGAAAATCCAGTTTATATAAGGTATGATTTCTTCCAACGGAATATAAGGAAGTACATGTACCCCCATCCGATCAGGAACAACCGGAGTATAGGCCGACCAGTCTATTTTCGGAGGATTGGCACGGGCTTCGCTCAATGAAACCAGTACCTCTTTCCTTTTTTCCATAGAAGCACGCAAGAGCTCATATTCTTTATTGAGTTCCTCGATATAACTATCACGGGTTTTCGGGTTCAGCAACTTAGCTGCGATCAGCGGATTCTGCGAGGCATCGAGTACATGGATTACCGGATAATCATAATGGGGAGCTATCTTTATAGCAGTATGCAATTTAGAGGTTGTGGCACCGCCAACCATCACAGGTATGGTCAGTCCGGCTTTCTGCATTTCGTCCGTCACATGTACCATCTCCTCCAAAGAAGGAGTGATCAATCCTGACAGGCAGACCAGGTCGGGCTGCTCGTCAATCGCCGTCTTTACGATCACCTCGGCAGGAACCATCACACCTAGATCGATCACTTCGTAGTTGTTGCAGGCCAGAACGATCGAGACGATATTTTTACCTATATCATGCACGTCACCTTTCACGGTCGCAAAGACAACCTTTCCGGCTTTAGCCGAGCCGGACGCCGTCTTATCGGCTTCAATGGCCGGTTGTAGGATAGCGACTGCCTTTTTCATGGTACGGGCCGTCTTCACAACCTGCGGTAAAAACATTTTACCGGCACCAAACAGTTCGCCTACCTTATTCATGCCGCCCATCAGCGGACCGTCGATAATATTCACGGCACGCGGATATTCTTTCAACGCCTCCTGCAGGTCTTCTTCCAGATGGTCGCCGATACCTTTTATCAACGCATACTCCAACCGTTCTTTCAGCGGTTGCTCCCGCCAGGCTTCATGCTTTTCTTCAGCACCACCCTGCTTCTCCACATGCAGGTTCTGGGCATATGTGATCAGTTCTTCGGCTGCTTCCGGACGACGTGCCAGAATAACATCTTCCAGCAGATTCCGGAACTCCGGCTCGATATCTTCATATAATACGGCAGAGGAAGGATTCACGATACCCATATCCAACCCTTTGCTGATGGCGTGGTACAGGAATACGGAATGCATCGCCTCACGTACATAATTATTTCCGCGGAATGAGAAAGAGAGGTTACTGATCCCCCCGCTTATCTTTGCTCCCGGCAGATTCTGTTTGATCCATTCGACGGCACGGATAAAGTCCAGACCGTATCCGTTATGTTCTTCCATACCGGTTGCGATTGCCAGTACGTTCGGGTCGAAAATAATACCATTCGGATCGAAATCGATTTTCTCCCGAAGCAAACGGTAGGCACGTCCGCAGACTTCCGCCTTTCGTTCAAACGTATCGGCCTGTCCTTTCTCATCGAAAGCCATCACGACAACGGCAGCCCCCAGTTGTTTAATACGGGCGGCATGGGCCAGGAACACTTCTTCACCTTCTTTCAATGAGATCGAATTGACAATACTTTTTCCCTGCACACACATCAGACCTTCTTCGATCACCTCCCATTTGGAAGAGTCAATCATGACAGGCACACGGGCTATATCCGGTTCGGAAGCGACCAGGTTCAGGAATGTCGTCATTTCCTTGACAGCATCCAGCATCCCATCATCCATATTGATGTCGATCACCTGTGCTCCGTCTTCTACCTGTTTACGGGCAATCGTAAGTGCTTCCTCGTAACTTCCCTCTTTGATCAGGCGAAGGAATTTACGGGAACCGGCAACGTTACAACGTTCGCCTATATTGATAAAGTTATTCTCTTTCTTTACTTCCAGCAATTCGAGGCCGGACAGCCACAGGCAATCCGGCTTCTGAGCAGGGACATGCGGCTTCGCTCCTTTTATCAACGCCGGATACTGGGCGATATGGGCGGGAGTCGTACCACAACAACCTCCCAGTATATTTACCAGACCTTCTTCGATAAATGGTTTGACATGACCGGCCATCTTTTCCGGTGTCTCGTCATAAGTTCCGAAAGTATTGGGTAATCCCGCATTCGGATAAGCACTTATATAATAAGGAGCATGTTTGGCTAGTTCGGCAAGAAAAGGTTTCATATCCGCCGCCCCGAAAGAACAGTTCAAACCGATACTTACCAGGTTAATATGTTGAACCGAAGCCAGACAGGCCCCTAATGTCTGGCCGGAAAGCGTCCGTCCTCCCTGGGCTGAAAGTGTCAGAGACAACATGATAGGTAAATCCTTGCCTTTTTCTTTCAAAACAGTTTCGGCTGCTTCCAATCCGGCTTTTACATTCAGGGTATCGAAAGTCGTTTCAAAAAGAATAATATCCACACCTCCGTCGACCAGAGCTTCCACCTGCTCTTTATATGCCTTATATACATCTTTATAAGTAACGGCGCGATAAGCGGGATTGCTCACGTCGGGGCTCATGGAGGCCGTCTTATTGGTCGGTCCGACAGAACCGGCTACAAAGATGGTACGGTCCGGATGCTCCGCCATGAACTCATCGGCGACTTCACGTCCCAACATTCCTGCTGCCAGGTTAATTTCACGCACATACTCCTGCATGGCGTAATCTTCCATCGAAATAGCGTTCGCATTAAATGTATTTGTTGCAAAAATATCTGCTCCGGCATCCAGATACTGGCGGTGGATAGACTTGATGACGTCCGGACGGGTTATACACAACAGGTCGTTGTTTCCTTTCAACTGTCCGGGAAAATCGGCGAAACGGTCGCCCCTGTAATCCTGTTCATTCAGCTTGAATCCCTGGATCATGGTACCCATACCACCATCCAAAATCAGGATACGTTCCTGCAGGGACCGTATAAATAATTCTTTATTCATAGATATGTTTTTTCTTTTTGAAAAAAGAAACGGCAGGAGTATCTCTTACCGTTTAAAAGCTCTGTCCATCTCCCGCTTATCGTCACGGGCCTTGATAGAATCGCGTTTATCATATTCCTTCTTACCTTTGGCGATGGCAACGACCACTTTTGCCAATCCTTTCTCGTTGATGAACATACGGGTCGGGATAATGGTAAAGCCACTGTTACGGGCTGCACTGTCAATCTTGCGCAATTCCTTTTTGGTAAGCAGTAATTTACGGTCGCGGCGTGCGACATGATTGTTGTAAGTACCATAAAAATACTCGGCGATATACATGTTCTTGACCCACAACTCACCTTTCTCCATGATACAGAACGTATCGACCAGGCTGGCTTTGCCCAGACGGATAGATTTGATCTCCGTCCCGGTCAGCACGATCCCGGTAGTAAAAGTGTCGAGCAATTCATAATCGAAGGTTGCCCGCTTATTCTTTATCTGAATGTTGTTACTAATCTTTTCTTTCATCTTTTTCTAACTGTCAAAAACGCAACCCTGGCATCAACATGAACAAAACAAATTCGATCACAGCCGGAGTCAGTAAAATAATAACGGTCGTTATACCGGCAAATTTCAGGCGTTCATTCTCTTCCACCTGCATGTAAGGTCCGGCTCCTTCCCATACAATATAAAAAGTATAAAGTATAAAGATACGCAGGAAGAAAAACTCCGGCAACAGCATCAATACGATATTCAATGCGAACATCAATGAGGATGAATAACCGACGAAACGTTGACAAAGTTTCAGGTCTTTCTCTCTCTTAAAGAATCCCTGCCAGAGTTCGTTCAGGAAATAGGCAGCAAGATAGAATCCTCCGAAAGAGGCGACCAACGTTTTGATAGACGATTTCAAAGCCAATTCGACATCAAATTCCTTTCGCGTAAACAATACACCCAGAAAAGCAGCTACTGTAACCAGCCCGATTAACGGATATATAAATCGCGACAAGAACTCGTCGCCCTTCTCTTCTTTCCTCGACAGCATATCCCAGGCCTTCCCCGGTTGGGATATGATGGCTATAACCCATTTAATTATCTCCTTATACATCTCTCTGTTTTGCTATTTAATACCCCCTTATCTTCCCCTTATTCAGATCTTCCGTTGAATGAAATCTTTATCGTATCCGTCACGCTCCATAAACATGCTGTCGTATCTTTATTGTAGGCAGATGCATAATTTATAGCTATAGCAACTTCTTTTTCTCCATTCTCCTCTTCGAACGCCTTCGCTTTGTTATAGAACTCTTCGATATTGAAAGCATTTGTAATCAATACTTTTACAGTCTTTTCTTCTTCTGTCGGTTCAGTACCTTCCTCTCCTTCAGATCCTTCTTCTTTCTCTGTTACTTTTTTTATTGCTCTAAGATAAAGATTATAAATACGCTTGCCGTTCTCTGCTGTATACATCTTTTCAGGATCATAACTCATCATGAAACTATCCTGCTGAGATTCTGTTTCCGTATGATTGGACCATAAGAACAAACGTCCTCTGATATAGGCATTCCGTTTCAGCAATGATTCCGTCAAAACTTCGTTTTTCAATACTTTTGTCGTATCCGTCCATTGACTGTCCAAAGGCCATAAAGGAACACTTATAGGATTACCGATCAGTTCGATAGACAAACTGTCCGATCCCTGCAATTCAGGGGCCGATGAATCGAATGAATATTCTATCAGGAAACAATCGCCGCCATCACCGCTCACACTCAGATTAGAGCCATATAGGAAACGGCCGTCTTTAACATAAAAACCTTTAGTCGGACGTACCTGATAGACAGCCTCCTGCTCACCAACAGTAATCCGTGTATTCGTATCTCCCAGACAAGAGGACAACATCATCAAGCAAACAATGAGTATGCTATATAACTCTTTATTTTTCATCACTTTCAATCTTTATAAACATTCAAGTTTTACCACACCCCACATGACGGGATCGTACAAAGGTAGTAAAAAAGGAAACACTACAAACAAGAAAACCGGGAACCTTTGCAAAAACAAAGAAACCCGGCTTTCGTTATATTATTAATTAACAATTAAATCGTATCGGAATAATAGGCTTTCGGAAGCTGGCGGCAGTTATACTGGGATGCCATCACCTCTCCGTAAGCACCGGCAGAACGCAATGCGATCAGGTCGCCACGATGTGCTTTGTTCAACTCGACGTCTTTGCCGAACACGTCGGACGACTCACAGATCGGACCAACTACATCATACAATTCAACTTCTTCGTCACTGGATATATTCTCGATCCGGTGATAAGCGTCGTACATTGCCGGACGGATCAATTCGGTAAAACCGGCATCCAGGATCGCAAACTTCTTCGTTTCACCGACTTTAACATACAGCACTTTGGAGATCAGTGTTCCGCATTGGGCGACAACCGAACGACCCGGTTCGAAATGAACCTGTTGGCCGGGGCGAACTTTCAGCAATTTATTGAATACTGCAAAGTAATTATCGAATGCCGGGATAGGCAAATGATTCGGGTGATAATAATCGATACCCAAACCGCCGCCAAAATTCAGATTTTCGATCCGGACACCACGTGCCTCCAGCTCTTCCTGTATTTCGTTCACCCGGATAACCAGGTTACGGAATGCCGACATATCCGTGATCTGCGAACCGATATGACAATGGATACCGATTAGTTTCACATGTTTCAGCTTCGCCAGATTGTCCAGCACCTCTCCCAACTGGCTCAGATTGATACCGAACTTGTTTTCTTTCATTCCGGTCGTGATCTTTGCATGGGTATGGGCATCTACCTCCGGATTGATACGAAGAGCCACCGAAGCTACTTTGTTTTTAGCAGCAGCCAGCTCGTCAATGATATCCAGCTCGACAGCCGATTCCACATTGAAACAGAAAATATCGTTATCCAGCCCCAGGTTGATTTCCCAATCGGCTTTACCAACACCTGCAAAAACAATCTTACCGGCAGGGAATCCGGCATTCAGAGCAGCCTGTACTTCACCGCCACTCACACAATCGGCTCCCAACCCGTTCGCTGCTATAATAGAAAGGATACGCGGATTGGCATTTGCCTTGACGGCATAGTGCGCATGATAACCGTATTTACCGGCCTCGTTCTTCACCATATCCAATGTATCCTGCAATAACTTTACATCATAATAATAAAAAGGCGTAGGAAGTGCCTTCAGTTTGTCTATCGGGAATGTTCCTTTGAGCATATTATTTTATTATATATAAATTAAAAAAAAGGGCAGTCTCGAATAGGCTGCCCTCATATTACTTAGTTGTTAAATAAATGATCGCTTAACGCCTGCAGCGCCTTCTTCTTGTCTGCCGACTTGATCAGCAGCGATACGTTGTAGTTGCTGCCTCCGTAGGAGATCATACGTACCGGCACATCCTTCATCGCATGAACGATGCGGGCTTCGAAGCCGACGTTATCCCATTCCAAGTCGCCCACAACACAAACGATTACCATATCCTGATCGACAGTAACCGTACCGTATTTCTTCAGGTCGTCTACGATTTCTTCCAGATGCTTGCGGTTGTCGATCGTTACCGATACACCTACTTCGGAAGTTGTAACCATGTCGATCGGCGTCTGGTAGTTTTCGAAAATTTCGAAGACCTTGCGCAGGAAACCGGTAGCCAGCAACATACGACCGCTCTTTATCTTGATAGAGATGATATTATCTTTTGCTGCAACAGCTTTGATCTTTCCTTTTTCCGTTTCGTTAGAGATCAATGTACCCGGAGCTTCAGGCTGCATGGTATTCAGCAGGCGAACCGGGATATTGTTCAGCTTGGCAGGCAGGATACAGGTCGGATGCAGGATCTTCGCACCGAAGTAAGCCAGCTCTGCTGCTTCTTCGAAATGCAGGTTACGAACCGGCGACGTTTTATCTACGATACGCGGATCGTTGTTGTGCATGCCGTCGATATCCGTCCATATCTGGATTTCATCCGCATTCAGGGCTGCACCGATCAGAGATGCGCTATAGTCGCTGCCACCACGCTGCAGGTTATCCACCTCACCGTAAGCATTACGGCAGATATATCCCTGGGTGATATATAATTCAGCATCTTTATGCTCGTTCAGCAATTTAACCAGACGTTCCTTAATATAAACAGGATCCGGTTCTGCATTCTTGTCCGTACGCATATATTCCAGGGCAGGAAGCAGGACGGATTTCACACCTGTTTCATTCAGATACAGGTTCATCATCCCGGTAGAGATCAATTCTCCCTGAGCCAATACAACCTTTTCTTCAAACAAAGTGAACAGGTCTTTCGTAAAAGTACGGATATAATCGAAATGAGATTTTACAAGTTCTTTGGCTTTCTGTTTATATTCGTCGGTACTGTACAGTTCTTCGATATGTCCGTAATATTTTTGTGCAAGCTTATTGATGATTTCGTTTGCACCATCCGGATTTTTCTTGTACAGGTAGTCGGATATTTCAACCAACGAGTTGGTTGTACCTGACATGGCAGACAATACGACAATATTACGGTCGCCTGAGCAAATCAATTTTGCTACATCTTTCATTCTCTGTGCAGATCCCACAGAAGTACCGCCAAACTTTAAAATTTTCATTTTCTTTTCCTATAATTAAATTGTTTGTTCCTTGCTATTTTGCGTGTGCAAAGTTACATAAAAAATCATTCTCCGACATCACCGAGGCATGCATTCTCACATTTAACGATACGGGCCGGATAATTATGTACCAGTGTATAGTTATGTGTGGTCATTATCACGGCTGTACCCTTCTGGCAAATATCATGCAGAAGCTGTACGATCTGCCCGCTTGTTTCCGGGTCCAGATTACCGGTAGGCTCATCGGCCAATATAAGTTCAGGGTCATTCAGGAGTGCTCTTGCTATGACGATACGCTGTTGTTCGCCACCCGACAGTTCGTGCGGCATTTTATATCCTTTGGTCTGCATGCCTACCTGGTGAAGCACCTCTTCGATGCGTTCCTTTATCTCGCTCTTTTTCTTCCACCCGGTTGCCCGCAGGACGAACTCCAGGTTTTTGATCACCGAACGGTCGGTAAGCAGCTGAAAATCCTGAAAAACAATCCCCAGCTTCCGGCGAAGATAAGGAATGTCCTTCCGCTTCATCTTACAGAGATTGTAATCCATCAGCCAAGCTTCGCCCTGACTGATCGGAATTTCGCAATACAAGGATTTCAACAGACTGCTCTTTCCGGAGCCTACTTTTCCAATGACGTACACAAACTCTCCGCTACGCAAGCTAAAAGAAGCATTGTGTAGTATGACATTTTCGTCACGGCAGATCTCTACGCCATCCAGTCTGAGCAGTGTTGTATCTTCCATAGCAATTTATCCTTTATGTCTTTTCTTTAATTCACGTGCCAGATCTTCCAGGCGGAGACCTTTACTGGTCAATAATACGATCAGATGATAGATCAGGTCGGATGCTTCATAAATAAAGCCTTCTTCTGTTCCGTTAGTTGCCTCGATCACGGTTTCAACAGCTTCTTCACCCACTTTCTGAGCCATACGGTTCACCCCTTTCAAAAACAGGGAAGTGGTATAGGAACCTTCAGGCATTTCCTGACGGCGCTGTTCGATAAAGTCCTGCAGATATTTCAGGAACATGATATCTTCCACATTCTTTTCACCGAAACAAGTATCAGCACCTGTATGGCAAACGGGACCAGCCGGAACTGCCTTGATAAGGATCGTGTCGTTATCGCAATCCACCATCATACTCACCACCTGCAGGGTGTTGCCGCTGGTTTCCCCTTTCATCCACAAACGGTTCTTCGTGCGGCTGAAGAATGTAACCTTACCGGTTTCCCTTGTTTCTTCATAGGCTTCTTCATTCATAAAACCCAGCATCAATACTTTGTTGGTATTGTTATCCTGAACGATTGCCGGGATAAGTCCGCCCATTTTTTCAAAATCTAATTTCATCTTATTCTTGTAATTATATTCTTACATTGATTCCTTCCTTATTCAAATACAGCTTCAGGTCGGCTATGCCTATTTCACCGAAATGGAACACACTGGCTGCCAGTGCGGCATCGGCCTTTCCCCGGGCAAAGGTATCGCGAAAATGCTCCATCTTTCCGGCACCACCCGATGCAATAACCGGGATATGCAGGTTGTCGGCTAATGTCGACAAGGCATCATTGGCATATCCATCCTTTACCCCGTCGTGGGTCATACTGGTGAACAGGATCTCTCCGGCTCCGAGGTTTTCGGCTTCGGCTGCCCACTGGAAAAGATGCTTTTCTGTCGGGATACGTCCCCCGTTCAGATAGCAAATCCAGTCCCCGTCCTCGTAATTCGCATCGATAGCGACTACACAAACCTGGCTTCCGAAATTCTTCGCAATCTCTTCGATCAGCGAAGGGTTGCGTAGTGCCGCCGAATTGACCGATACTTTATCTGCACCGGCACTCAACAGACGGTCTACGTCTTTCAATTCGTTAATACCACCTCCCACTGTAAAAGGGATACTGATATTAGCTGCTACTTTTTTGACCAGTTCGGTGAAGGTCTTACGTCCTTCATGCGAAGCGGTTATATCCAGGTAGACAAGCTCGTCGGCTCCCTCCCGGCTATATTGTGCCCCCAACTCGACAGGATCCCCTGCGTCGCGGAAGTTCACAAAATTAATTCCTTTTACTGTTTTTCCATCTTTGATATCCAGACAGGGCACTATTCTCTTGGCTAGCATACGTTGATCTCTCCTCCAAATTTCAGGTAAAACGAAGCAGATCCTTTAAATCGATCTTCCCTTCGTAAATAGCCTTGCCGAAAATTACCGCCGGTATTCCCGCTTCAGCCAGTTTTTCTATATCTTCAATCGAACTGACACCGCCGCTGGCTATGATATATATAAAAGGGATTGCTTCCCGTATTTCCTTATACAATCCGATAGCCGGTCCCTGCAACATTCCATCCCGGCTGATATCCGTACAGATCACCTTCGTGATCCCCTTGTCGTAATATCCCTGGATAAAAGGGATCAGTTCTTTATCTGTAGTCTCTTCCCACCCGCTGATGGCAATTTTCTTATCTTTCGCATCAGCTCCCAATATAATCTTTTCGCTTCCGAACTTCGTGATCCAGGAAGTAAAAACCTCCGGATTCTTAACGGCAATACTTCCTCCTGTCACCATCCGGGCACCGCTTTCGAATGCGATTTCCAGATCGTCCTCCTGCTTCAATCCTCCACCGAAGTCGATCATCAAAGAAGTACGCGTTGCCAGTCTTTCCAACACACGATAGTTGATGATCCTACCCTGACGGGCGCCATCGAGGTCAACCACATGTAAACGACGGATACCATGTGCTTCGAACATCTTCGCTACTTCCAGCGGATCTTCATTATACACTTTCTTCGTATCATAGTCGCCTTGCGTAAGGCGGACACATTTGCCATCTATCAAATCTATAGCAGGGATAAGCTCGATCATATTATCTTACAATTTTAGAAAGTTCCTCAGAATGACTTCACCGACTGAACCGCTTTTCTCCGGATGGAACTGCGTTGCATAGAAATTATCCTTATGCAGCGAAGCACTGAACGGTTGAATATAATTAGTGGTTGCAGCCGTATATTCATTTACGGGTACATAATAACTATGTACGAAGTAAACAAATTTATTCTCCAATTGTGCGGTAAATAAACCGTCTTTAACTTGAGTGATCGTATTCCATCCCATGTGAGGCACTTTATCCTCATGACGGTGTGGAATAAACTTCTTTACTTCCGCATCAAAAATCCCCAGGCACTCAGCATCTCCTTCTTCAGAATGACGACACATTAATTGCATACCCAGACAAATACCCAGTACGGGCTGTTTCAGATCCTTAATAACAGCATCCATTTTATGTTCTTTCAGATAGTCCATGGTAGTTTGTGCTTCCCCTACACCCGGGAAAATTACCTTATCTGCTTTATTTAATAGTTCCGGGTCGGCTGTAATCACAGGACTTACACCCAATCTTTTCAAGGCGTAACTCACTGAGTAGATATTTCCGGCATTATACTTAATAATGGCGACGTCCATTTTCTTTCTCCGTTTTCTTTTTTTATATTGAGTTGCAAAAGTAACAAATTATCATAACATATTCCCCTTTGGTTTATGAAAAGTTGCGAAACAGTGTAGAAATGTGACAAACCTGTTTTAAATTGCCCGACAAAGAACTCCGGTACATCCGAAATAGGCAAAAAAAAATTCATTTCTTAATCTCCTGCATATCAGCATTGATTAAAAAAAACGCATATTTTCTTTGCACGAAGTATTGCAGAATTGAAATTAATACTTACCTTTGCACCGCAATCGAGAGAGATTGATAATAAAAAGAGGTTCGGTAGTTCAGTTGGTTAGAATACATGCCTGTCACGCATGGGGTCGCGGGT
>OMGR01000047.1_pt1 | contig 104863 bp, 78 predicted proteins | sample 1646061 | NCBI WGS metagenome assembly OMGR01 (sample SAMN05578583, study PRJEB25193) | human gut metagenome | biome: Human Microbiome; feature: human-associated habitat; material: feces | host: Homo sapiens | place: USA:Birmingham | reverse complement strand
TTAATTTTTAATACTTGTACTACTTGTTGATATGTAAATCTTTCAAAGAACTATTGCCTATCTTTCGATTGCGGCTGCAAAGGTAAGGACTTTATTTTAACTGCCAAATTTTTCAGAAGAAAAATTCAAAGTTTTTTTTGAGCCACTGCGACGGTTGGAATTTTGCTTAGAACTTCTAACCTCATCCCCTTTCCACAGGTTACCTCTTTCATCATTTCTGGTACGCCGTTCTCTCTTGAATGCGGGTGCAAAAGTAGTGCTTTACAACATACAATCCAAACTTTTTACCCTTTATTTTTCATTTATTTTTCCACCAAAGGCATTGTAATATAATGTACGTGCGTAAAAAGGAATACGGACAAAAAGGAAAAACAACGGATACAACCCACATGTTTCGATTCTGACATAAGTTTACCGTGGTGTTTTGTCAACTTATTTCAGGACAGGACATCCCTTACTTCCTTTCTTTTGACAATTATCAAACGAATAAAGCACAATCATCAAACGAAAGGAACATATATGTCATTTATTCATTTGATATATATCAAACGAATAAGTCTACAGTAAGTTAATGAGATTTCAATACATTTTTTAAAGATTTTGCATAGGAAGTTTTCCTATCTTTGTCGCTATATCATTATCAATTAAAACTTAATTCTAAAATGGAATCAGTAGTGAAAAGAGTAGCTGCAACAAGTTTGTTAGCCTCTTGTGCAGTATCATTAGCACTGTTTACCTCTTGCGCAGGTGCAGAACAAAACACGCTTACTCCCGAAGAGGTAGCCGATGGATGGCAACTTCTTTTCGACGGAAAAACACTCAACGGTTGGAAAGATTACAACGGAACAACCCTCACACAGCCATGGCATGTTGTCGACGGATGCATCCAGGCTAAAGGTGACGGCAGTGATGCCAGCGGTTATATTGTAACCGATAAACAGTATGAAAATTTCGAATTGTCATGGGACTGGAAACTGTCTAAAGGAGGTAACAGCGGCATGCTTTATCATGTTGTCGAACGTCCTCAGTTCGCCGTGCCTTATGTTACAGGCCCGGAATATCAGCTGATCGATGAACCGAACTTTCCGGAACCACTGGAAGAATGGCAAAAACTGGGTGTAGACTATGCAATGCATTTGCCTGACAAATCCAAAATGAAGGTTAACCCGCAAGGTGAATGGAACAATTCTAAAATCGTATTTGATAATGGTCATGTAGAACATTGGTTGAATGGCCAGAAAATTCTGGAATTCGAAGCATGGACCGACGATTGGTATGAAAAGAAAAACAGTGGAAAGTGGGCGAACGCTCCCGAATATGGTTTAGCTAAAAAAGGCGTCCTCTGCTTACAGGATCATGGTTATCCTGCATCTTTCCGTAATATAAAGATCAAAGAACTTCCCCGCAAAAGCAAAGAAGTGAATCTGTTCAACGGAGTCGACCTAAAAGGTTGGGAAGCATACGGTACTGAATTATGGTATGTAAAAGACGGTTTGCTGATTTGTGAAAGCGGTCCGGATAAAAAATACGGTTACCTGGCTACACGTGACTATTATGATGATTTCGACCTGACAGTTGAATTCAAACAGGAAGCAGACGGAAACTCTGGCGTATTTATCCGTTCTTTCATTGAAGAAGATGTAAAAGTGAACGGATGGCAGGTTGAAGTGGCACCTAAAGGCCATGACACCGGTGGTATCTACGAATCATACGGCCGCGGATGGTTGATTCAGATTCCGGATGAAAAAGAAACGATCCTGAAAGAAGGCGACTGGAACACCATGCGTATCAAAGTTCAGGGTGATAATGTACAAACCTGGTTGAACGGCGAAGAAATGGTTAACATCAACGATGAGAAAATCGGTGCCGGACAAGGCCGCATCGCTTTACAGATCCACGATGGTGGCGGTATCAAAGTATTATGGCGTAACCTGAAATTGAAAACGTTATAATCCTGTAATAACAAACAAAAAAATCCCCGGTAGAATGTTCTGCCGGGGATTTTTTACTTTTATCATTTACGTCCATGTCCTTTTTTACGAGAGCTATCCGCTTTTTTCTGTTTCTCCTGATATTGTTTGTACTGTTCGTCCGTCAGGATCTTCTTTATCTGAGCATCTTTTTCAGTACGCATAGCTATCATTTTTTCCCGCATCTTTTCACGGTCTTCCTTGACAGATTCACGTTCCTTCTTCATCTGCTCTCTAAAATCAGCTTCCACCTTACGGAATTCTGCAGCCTGTTTATCATCGAGTTTCAGATCTTCGATCATTTTTTCACTACGTTTGGAAGGATCTCCCTCCTTTCCCTGGCGATTACCACCCTGTGCAAAAACTGTTGCAGAACTAATCAGGATAACCAAAAACAATCCTATTACCTTCTTCATAAACTATACTTATTACTTAAATTAATATTTAACTGTTTGTGAAGCGCTTCGATATAATAGACTTTGTTACATGGAAATAGTTTAATCACTTTGAAAAATATTTTTTACTCAACCGGCCCGATCACCAGTCCTTCAGCCGTCCATTTATTGACAAAATGGCTGAGAGAATTCAGGAAGCGGTTGAAATCTTTCTTCTCTGAGCCGGTCCATCCTGTTTCGGCATAGGCCGCAATACGCGGATAAATTTTCTGATTCATACTTTCAACAGTCGGAATAAATTCACCCCACATCTGGCAACCCAGCCCCAACACTCTACTTTGTTCTTCCGGAGATAATCCTTCCGGTACCGGATTGAATGAATAGGCTTTTGACAACGGGATCGATTTATAATCATAATCGATATAAGTATATATATGATATGAATTTACAACATCATATCCTTTGTCGATCGTTTTTTTGATCAAGGCAGAATCTCCTTTCCAGAAATGAACGATAGTACCTTTTGCCAGCTGCTGCTCAACATCTTTTGTATCTTCTGCAGACTGGTATTCATGCAATTTATCACCAGTGATTTCATTCCAGCCCATCATTCTCTTTCCTTTGGCCTCAAGCATGTTGGACACCTCATTCGTAAAATAGATCTGTAGTTCTGCAGGAGTTTTCAAACCTTTCTTAGCCATATAGCTACGTATGGCTGGAGATTCTTTCCACTGGTTATATTTTACTTCATCACCACCTATATGAAACACAGGGCTAGGGAATAAAGCAATAACTTCGTTCGTTACATCATCAAGAAATTCCATCACACGAGGATCAGAGACATTCAAAACCTCATAATGAACACCAAACTTTCCTGGTACTTTGATCTGTTTTCCACTTGTTCCCAACCAGGGATAAGAAGCAATAGCAGCACTGGCATGTCCCGGCATACTAACTTCCGGAACAATAGTAATATGTCGTTTGGACGCATAATCAACGATTTCCTTTATATCTTCCTGTGTATAGAAACCTCCATGTCGTTTTCCATCATACACATCGCTTCCAAAATGATTGATTTCCGAAGAATCGCGGAAAGCACCTATCTCTGTCAACTTCGGATATTTCTTGATTTCAATTCTCCATCCCTGATCATTGGTAAGATGCCAGTGGAAAACATTCATTTTCAATCCGGCCATTTCATCCAACAGGTCTTTCACCACTTCTTTCCCTTTAAAATAACGTCCTTCATCCAACATAAAAGCGCGCCAGGAAAAAGCCGGATAGTCAGAGACAATTGCTCTCTGAACCAGATATTTACCGTCTTTCTCTTTGATTATTTGACGCAGTGTCTGCACACCATTTAAAATACCGGTTGCAGAATTAGCCTTGATATTTACCTTGCCGGAAGTAACTTCCAACTGATATCCTTCCGGTTTATCTGGTAAAACTGTCGGATCAAGCATCAGGTTAATATCCCCTTTTCCTGTATCTTTAAGGGTTGCATCCACCGAAAAGTCAGAAGAAAGAGCTGCTTGTAACAATTGAGCTTCATTGTTTAAATCACCGGAATAAGAAATAGCCGGATGAGCACTCATCTTAAAAAAACCCGGTGTATAACTGATCTCCTGAGGTTGCGGAATAATCGCATACTCTTCAACGGGGGGAGCCTGGCAGGCACAAAGAACCACTAAACACAAATAGGTCAGAATGTTTGTTTTCATGTACTTCAGATTTATAAATTAGATATAAGATATTGTAAAAAAACAGATTACAAAGTAATATGATAAAAACAAAATACACAAACTTATATTTCAAAAAACAGCTAAATAAAAGCGACAGGGTTCAGGAAGTATATCTAAACCCTGTATTCTACTTCATATTCCAATCTGCATCAAAAGGAAGGCGACAGTTCCTGCAGAAGAGATACAAACTAAAACCTTTAGTAAAGAACAAAATTCAACTCAAATAATAATAGAGCCTCCTTTTTTTAATTCATCTCTTACATCTCCACAGGAAACGTCTCGGATCCTTTTTTGTTGATGCAATGCCAAATAAGAAGTAACTCCCGCTGCTTCACCAACCTGGTTCATATTTACCATTACTCTTATACCGGAATAGGCTATAATTGCAGCATCCAACATTCTGCCGGCAACCATCAAATTTTCATGTTTCTCCGGGATTATCGAACGAAGCGGTATCTGATAGAAAGTCGGATCAACCTCCATTTCCTTCCGCCAACGACTTTTCTGATCTGCAACTCCAGGTCTTACATAAACCTCTGAACCATCAAGATATCTAAAAGTCAATCCAGGCTTATCCTGATGATGGATATCCAAACGATAACTACCATTTGCAATTGCATCTTCAAAATGTTTACCATACATTGCATCTTCATCACTAATCTGATAGAGACATTTTATATGCCTTGTTTCCCGTATTCCAATATAAGAAGGTAATGCGACCAAGCCCGGCAGATTTTCTTTGGTTCCATATTTTCTCAACATATCCATAATTGCCCGGATCTGCCTTCTTCCTTCAATTTCCGCTTTTGTCAAATCATCCGCCACAGAGCAATCGGCCTTATATACCCGAGTCCCAGCAAGCATGTAAACATTTGTATTAGGCAGCGTTGCCCCCCAGACAAATCCATCAGGAATATTGAATTCAGCAGCATGCATTTTCAACAGTTCATCAAATTCTCTGGAATTCCAGCCTTCAAAACAAGCACAAGTCGTAGGGGGCTGTAACAAATCAAAAACATAAGATTTTAAACCTAAGCGATAGCATAGGTCACCATCTCCTGTTGCATCTATAAAATATTTCGCTTTAATGATCCCTCTCCCTGACTTATTATCGACAATCACCCCGATTAACTGACCATCTTCATCCAAGCATGGCTCTGAAAAAAATGTATGTAAATAGGGATGAAGACCTGTTTCCAACACTAATTCATCCAACTCTATTTTTAACTCTTGCGAATTAAATGTATACGCCGAACTAGGATTTGAACTGACATTTACCGCATCACGTGTAGCCAGGCGATCTAACACTTCTTTCGTCAATCCGGCTATTATTTGCTGTTTGCCTTCCGTATCATATAATGAATGCCATATATTTACTAAAGAGCTGGTTGCAACACCACCAAATGCATTCTGTTTTTCAACAATAGCAACAGATGCACCTAAGCGCGCCGCTCTAACTCCTGCAAAAACGCCTGTACAACTACCTCCCAATATACAGATGTCGACCTCATCGATTACCGGTAAATTCACCCGTGTACTTTTTATTTCCCTTCCCTGTTCCATACAGGAAGAAAAAGGAGCCATGATCCCAAGACCAACACTTCCGACCCAAATATTATTTAGAAACGTTCTTCTGGAATGTATTTTCATATCTATATTTTATTAATTGTTTTTTATTCAATTTATTTTCATAAACCAGTACCGGATGAGTATCCCACCTAAATACTTCAGGTGGGACTCACCACGGATAAATTTCTCTAAACGGAACTAGTAACCACTATTCTGTGTCAGATTTTTGTTAACATCCCGTTCTGCCTGGGGAATTGGCCACAAATAATCTACATTCTCCCTGAAAAATGTTTCTTCACAAAAATAATAGCCATCTGCATTGACAGGCACTTTCGTATAACCAGGTGCATCCTTTTTAGAACAGATCTTCATGCCATGAAAACGCCCTTTAAGTTGTATATGAGCTGTACGCCACCGGAACAAATCAAACAATCTTAGACCTTCCCAAGCCAATTCCACACGCCTTTCACGTCTCAGGATAGTGGTCAACTTATCCGGGGTTGTTTCCGTAACAGGAGGCATTTTTATTTCTTCGCGACCTCTGACACGGTTTATTGTCTCATCCAATAAATTCTGCGTTATAGGTGTTCCAGACTCTATATTCGCTTCCAGATAACTCAACAGAACTTCTGCATAACGAATCATTGGAAAATCGCAACCATACACATTCAGATTTCCATTATAATCTTCATCACAAAATTTACGAACCATATAACCGCTCCACTGACGTCTTGTCAATTGATCCTGATAAACGTTCGGGGATGAATCAGGATGGGCGATATATAATATATTCTTAAAGACGGATATATTATCTACAAATATTGTTTTCAGTAATCTCGGATCACGATTTTCATAGGGTTTCTCCGGATCGAACAATGGAGATTCTTTAACAGGCAAACCATCTATACATTCAAAATCTTCCACCAATTCATTATACGGACTGTAATGATGATATCCTCCCCAGGTAAACCCTAGACAACTTAACAAGATGGAATTCCCATATATATCCGGCATTCTTTTACTTACCAACAAGAACTCTTTACTGTTCTCACCCTTTTCAATAAAAAGATTGCTAAAACGTGCATCTATGCTATAGACTCCCAGATCTATAACCTGTTTATAAACATTTTTTGCATCCTCCCATCTTTTTTCGGCCAAAAAGACTCTCCCCAAAATAGCCAGAGCCGCCCCTTTCGTTATTCTGCCATAATCTTTATCCGGGCGTGTTACCGGTAAATTAGGAATTGCCGACTGTAACTCCTCTATTACAAATTTGATAACATTTTCACGACTATCACGAAACACACTATTAGCTTCATCCACCGTTAATACTTTAGTAACCAAAGGAACATCACTCCACAAAAACGCCAGCCAGAAATAATCGTAAGCCCTTATCGTTTTGACTTCAGCTTTCATTTCTTCCAGCTTATTTACATCCATTTCAACATTATCAATATTCTCAAGGAAATTATTACATTTCGTAATTTTGATATAAGTAGTTGTCCACAAATCCATTACAGGCTGATAAGATGCTGCTAAATCACCATTATTAAAATCGGTTACACCGTTGTCCTTTTCAAAACCATTATCAGTGGTAGCCTCAAACAATCTTAAATAAGCATCCTGATTCCATAAGTCAAAAGATTGTTTTGCATTAGTTCCTGTCAGCTTATTTTGTTGATATACTCCTGTTAAAGCCAACAAAGCATCCCCTTCTGTTTTCCAGAAAGTACTATTAGACAAACTATCCAGCGGATATTTGTTTAATAAACTATCACACCCTGTTAGTATAACGACAGAAAAGCTCAAAAAAGCAACTACAAATATATATTTACTTACACAACTCTTTTTCATATTGTTTCAAATTAGAATGTTACACTAATACCTGCCATAAAATCCCTAACAGCCGGATACATAGAAGTTCTTTCCGGATCCCATCCTTCCAAAAAATTATGAAAAGTGGCCAGATTTTTTACACTTGCATAAACCCTCAGATTTGACATACCCAAAGATTGAATCATTGTAGAAGGGAATGTATATCCGATTTGTATATCATTTATCCGAAAGAAAGACGCATTAATAACTCTGTATGTAGATTTATAAAATTGTTGTTCTCCTCCTCCAACAACCAGTAGCCGGGGATAAGCAGCATCATGATTATCTTTAGTCCATCGTCCCTTTATCATCCATTCCTGCGGATTGGATCCACGGTAAAAGGCATTTCCCTGATAACTTTCTTCTCCTCCGACAAAGCGGTCCATTCCTCCTACTCCATTCATATTAAGTAAGAAATCGACATTTTTATACTGAGCATTGATATTAAAACCAAAATTTAACTTGGGAAACTGAGTTCCTATTATCTGCCTGTCATAGTCAGCATTAACAATACCATCGGGTACACCATCCGGGCCACTTATATCGACTAACTTTAAATCCCCAGGTTTAGCAGTCCGAGGTTGCTTGGCATAATTATCTATCTCTTCCTGGCTATTGAAAAAACCATCAACAACATAGCCATAAATCGAATTTAAAGAATGACCGACAAAAAGTCCTCCGGCAATATCCTTTTCCACATTAGCCAGTTTATCCACACGATTTTTCACATAAGACACATTTGCCGCAACTCCATAAGAAAAATCACCGATAACATTTCTATGCTGAACTGAAAAGTCGACACCTTTATTAATTACAGTTCCTGCATTTTGCACAGACGGAGTCATTCCCAAGACTTTTGAAGCTGTTACATTATATAAAATATCAGATGTTTCTTTTATATAATAATCTGCAGTAAACGTCAGTTTATTGCTAAACAAACCGATATCGAGTCCGACATTCATTACCTCTGTGGATTCCCAGGTAATATCCGTACTTGGAACATCCACAGCAGCAGCACCGGGCCATAACTCTTCCGAAACACCAAACGGAGCATTAATACCCAGGGCTATTACTTGTTGATAAGGATAATCACCAATATTCTGATTACCTAATTTACCCCAGGATGCTCTCAATTTCAAATTGTTTATAACCGGTATATTGAAAAAATTCTCCTGCGATATAATCCATCCGCCGGAAACGGACGGGAAAAACCCCCACCTGTTCTTTTTAGGGAACCTTGAAGATGCATCATACCTGGCACTGACTTCCAAAAGGTATCTATCCAGGAATGAATAATTCAATCTTCCGAAAAAAGAGGCTAAAGCCCACTCCGATGCAGAACCGGCATTTTGCTGGTTAGAAGCCGAACCAGCATTCAGTTCATATAAAGTATTACTGGGAAAATTATCGCGAAAAGCTTCAACCCAATCGTTTTTATTACTTTCCTGAGAATACCCTAAAAGAGCATGAAACAAATGAGAATTTACAGACCAGTCATAATCCAAATATGCCTGCAATGTTAAAAGAGTATTCCGTGCCTTACGTATCCTGAGATCGGAAGGAGAAGCAGTCAGATATTGATCTATCACCAATGTAGGCCTGAATCTTTTGTAGTCGGAAGCCGAATAATCATACCCTGCCACTCCTGTCAGTTTTAAATCCTTCAATATATTCCATTCAATATTGGCACTTGCAATAACATCTACATCATCATTCTTAATAAAAGATTCACTGTCCATCCAACCTTCAATTGTAAATCCTGTCTGATTACCATAATAACCATCCGAACGTTTTCCGGCAATTGTATTCGGAACCTTTATGGCATAGCTTATCAAGCCTTCAACTCCCTCAGGAGGATTACTGTCAACAGCCGTTGGCTGGTTACTATCCCCTTTCTGTCCAGAAAATTTCACATTTACTTTAAAATTATCTCTTAGTTTGCTGCTTGCATTAAACATTACATTATAACGTTGATAATTTGTTTCTGCAACAATACCTTTTTGATTAAGATAACTCAGAGAAAACATATAAGAATTCTTTTCTGTTCCTCCCGTCAAACCTAAATAATGATTGGTCTGAAAACCACTTCCGGAATTTATCAGGTCGTCATAATGCCTTTTATTGGGATAATTATCCGGATCTTCCCCTGATTTAAATTTAGCAATTTCATCTGCCGTATATTGAGGACTTCCTCCTCCATTTATCAATGCCTCATTGTACATTTCTGCATAGACCCAGGAATCCACTATCTTAGGAGTCTCCGATGGACGGGAAAAACCGAAATTACCCTGATAAGTGATTCGGGCTTTTCCTTCTTTCCCCTTTTTCGTTTCAATTAATATAACACCATTTGCAGCTCTGGTTCCATATATAGAAGCTGATGCTGCATCTTTTAAAACAGAAATACTCTCTATATCATTCGCATTCACATTGTCCAATGAAGAAGACAACCCGTCAACCAATACTAATGGAGAGTTTCCTGCACTACTGAAAGTCCCCAATCCACGGATCGTTACAGAAGACTGATCGGCCCCTGGTTGTCCGGATCCTTGTGTAACATTTATACCGCTAACCATTCCCGATAACAATTGAGAGGTTTGTGTCACTTTCAACTTTCCAATCTCTTTCGTGCTTAATGCCGAGACGGACCCTGTTAAGTTGACTTTTTTCTGTGTGCCGAATCCCACAACCACAACTTCATCCAAGTTAGTCGAATCTTCCTGTAAGTCAACATTGATCACGTCTTTATTACTGACTGTAATCTCTTGAGACATATAGCCTATATAAGAAACAGATAATATATCGGACGATGAGACTTCCAGAGAGAACCTACCATCTATATCAGTAACCGTTCCATTTGTTGAACCTTTCACCAAGACATTCACTCCGATAACAGGTTCGCCCGTACTTTTATCTTTAACTATCCCTGTTATCTTCCGCCTATCCTGTAAAGTTCCGGTAGCTTCATCTGCCGAAAGGATAATATCCTTATCCACGACCTTATAAGCAACATTTGAATTTTGAAATATCTGATCTAGGATTGTAAAAACAGATTTATCTTTTACGTTTACCGAAACTGTTCGATGAATATCGATAATCTTGCTGTTATAAAAGAAATGAAAATCAGTTTGCGTTTCAATCTCTTCCAATACATCAAAAACAGTCCGATTAGTCATATTCATTGAAAGTATAGCCTTTTGTGCATATGAGTTCGATGCCCAAACTAATCCGATTGACAAAAAAAGCAATAGACTGGTTAACTTCATGATTCTCGTGATTTTAGATTGTAATATAAAGGCACTAATATTCCCTTTATATTGGAAATAATAAATCTTTACCATACTTTTGCAGTGATTTAAGATTAAAAAAAATTGTTTGTAGTCTCTAAAGACCTTTCGAATTTTCATACGGGAATATGTTACCAGCATATTTCCGTATGTTTTCAATAAGGTTTACAATAATCAGGTATACTTCATAGGCATATATATTAAATTAAACATTCAGATTTAACACTATCTCATTTTCTTCAGGGTGACAGTCTCATTTTGAATACCCGAACTATCATCCGATGTCATTTGCTTAATTGTATAATCGATTTGCGAAGAAATTTTCAAATAATCCAATATTTGCGACAATAGTTTATTTTCAAATGTTCCGGTAAAACGGTAAGTATTGATTACAGAATCCTTTACATCAAACCTTACATTATAAAAATAAGATAACTTCTTCAATACCTGCGGTATCGGCATGTCTTTAAACATCAAACGCCCCTCTTTCCAAGCTGTATCATATTCCGTATTTACAGTGACAATAGAAACAGAACCGGAAGAAATGTCATAGACTGCCCTCTCCGACGGTTTAAGTTTAATATTAGACACTATATCACCCTTCCTTACAGCTTCTATATTTACAGAACCGCTAACTAATGTCGTTTGTACTATATTCTCATTTTTATAAGACTGCAAGTTAAATTCCGTTCCTAGCACTTTAACCCGCATCCGATCATTAGCCACACTTACTATAAACGGTTGCTCCGGGTTATGCGCAACTTTAAAATAGGCTTCCCCCGTAAGTGTTACCCGCCTCTCTTTTTTATCATAATGCAACGGATAGGAAAGTACACTTCCCGAATTCAAATAAGCAACTGTTCCATCCGGCAAGTTAAAATGAGTACGCATACCTGCATTAGCCTGGACTGTTACGATCTGTGTCTCACCTCCAATTCCCTTTTGTGTCCAATAAGATATTGCAGTAGATAAGATCAATACACCCAAAAAACAGGCAGCTGCCAGATAAGCACGATCTATCCAGTACTTTCTCTGTGAAAGTTTAATACGCCTTTTCACTTTACTAAAAGCATCCAGCGGATTACGGGATGCTATCCTTTCTTTTGTGCGAAGAGCATGATCTATCGCAGCCAACTGCAACAAAACATTTTCCCTGTCTTCATCATCCCTTAACCAATCGTCAACCCGGATTCTTTCCTCTTCCGAAGCAGTTTCCGATATATATTTCAAGAGAACTGTTTCGTCTGGTTCATTACTGATAATATGTCTATTTTCTTTTTCCATTCTATACATACGACAAAACTTGAGGCACAGTACCCTAAACTCATGTTCCACTTTTTTTCAAAAAAAGTAATCAGTAAATCCTATAAAATATTTTGTATGTATAAAGAAACAATTTACATTTGCTTATAGATTTGAAATACCACAACAGACAAACAATCCAACTCCATGAATGATGATCAGATTCTGAATTTACTACAAAATAATGATGAAAATGCTTATAAACAGCTTTTTCTAAAATATTATTCACCTTTATGCGAATATGCCTCCCAGTATATTTCCGATGAAGATTCTGAAGAGTTAGTGCAGGATCTGATGCTGTTCATTTGGGAGACACGCAAAAGTTTAATTATCGGTACATCTCTCAAATCATACCTCTTCATCTCAACCAAACACCGATGTCTGAATGCCATCAAAAAGAACTTATACCACGAACGGATACATAATAAAATATATGACAAACTTAAAGATCAGTTTGAAGATCCTGATTACTATTTTATAAATGAACTGACAGAGCACATAAACAAAGCTATAAAAGAATTGCCAGAAACTTATCGTGCTACTTTTGCCTTAAGCCGTTTCGGAGAACTTACCAATAACCAAATAGCCAATAAACTTGGCGTATCCGTCAAAACGGTTGAATACCGTATCTCCCAATCCTTGAAAATCCTCCGTGTCAAACTGAAAGATTATCTCCCTCTTCTCTCTTTTTTATTTGGATTTCCTTCCTGATAGCTCCCTAAGGAATTTGTTCTCTTCCGCAGGAAAACTGTTGCCGACAGTGTCGGCAATATTGTCGACGACGTCAGCAAAATTGTCGACAGCGTCGGCAAAGCTGTCGAGGACGTCGGCAACAGATAACCCCGGCAACTAAATCAATATACATAAGGATAATTACGAACAAATATACGGCAGTATTCAACGAAGTTTTTGTTAATAAAAACAAAATCAACACATAGTTTTTTAAACTTAATCATATTCCCGAAGTCTATCTTCTCGTACCGGAAACCAGTCCGGTACACTATTTGTTTTATACAGATAATATATTAGTTATGAAATCGGGAAGATACTTATTATGGTTATTTTTTATTCTTTTTTCGTTGCCGACGGTTGCACAGCGGGGAGGAGTTGATGTCACTGGAACAGTGGTAGAAGAGGGGAACAACGAGCCGATCGAACAGGCCACAGTCCGCTTATTGAGTGTAAAAGACAGTACAATGATCGGAGGTGTGGCCAGTTCGCGCAACGGTAACTTCACATTAAAAGGAATCAAAGCCGGTAGTTATTTACTGCACGTCAGCTTCGTCGGTTTCGATCCTTTATACCAGCCGATACGTATCACAGGAAAGACAGACCCGGTTAAGTTAGGGAAACTGGCACTGAGCGACGGAGCTATCCAGTTGGGAGAAGCTGTCGTGATCGGTAAAGCACCCGAAGTAGTGGTACGAAACGACACCGTCGAATATAATGCGGATTCTTATAAAACGACCGAAGGAGCCGTTCTGGAAGACTTATTGAAAAAGATGCCAGGTGTGGAAGTGGACAGTGAAGGAAAGATTACCGTCAACGGGAAAGAGATCAAGAAAGTCCTGATCGACGGGAAAGAGTTCTTCTCTGATGACCCGAAAGTCGCTTCTAAAAATCTTCCCTCTAAAATGGTTGAGAAAGTGCAGGTATTGGACCGTTTGAGCGACATGGCACGAATGACCGGATTTGACGACGGAGAGGAAGAAACCGTTATCAACCTGACCGTCAAGCCTGGAATGAAACAGGGATGGTTCGGAAATGCTTTTGCCGGATATGGCAGTGAAGACAGATATGAAGGGAACTTTATGGTCAATCGTTTCATTAACAATGATCAGTTCACGTTGATGGGAGGTTTGAACAATACGAATAATATGGGATTCTCGGATATTGCCTCCAACATGTTCTCCGGAATGGGAGGACGACGGGGCGGACGTATGGGAGGTGGAGGAGCCGGAAACGGTATCACGACTTCCGGAAATGTCGGCATGAACTTCAGCAAAGAGTTTAGCAAAAAACTGACATTGGGAGGTAACGTACGCTATTCGCATTCCGACAATGAGGCGGAAAGTAAGACAACCCGGACAAATATTCTACCGAACGACAGTTCGACTATTTATAATGAGATAAACAACAACAATACAAAAAGTGATAATGTCGGTGCCGACTTCCGTATGGAATGGAAACCGGATACCGCCACACAAATCATTTTCCAGCCGAGTTTCAGCTATAGTAACAGCCATAACCGGGAGTCCGGTTCATTCAACACGCTGACCAACCGGGGAGACACGGTCAATCTCGGCGAATCCGATTACCTATCCGACGGAGAGGGATACAATATCAATGCCCGTTTGGAATTCAGCCGAAAGCTGAATAACGAAGGACGTGTGTTCAGTGGTTCATTAAACGGAGGGATAAGCGACTCTTATAACAAAGGTTTGAACTACTCCAATACGGAGTATTTCCTTGGGAACGAACAAAACGAGTTGATCGACCAACAATTCAGATACGATAATAAAGGATTCAATTACCGCGTTTATTTGTCATGGGTAGAACCGATCGGTCGTAATAATTTCATCCAGGCGACCTACAGTATCAGCCAGAACAAACAGGAATCATTGAAAAACTCATATACCAAAGAAGAAGGAAGCGAAGAGTACAATGTACTGGATACGGCATACAGCAAAAGTTACCGTAATAACTTTATAAACCAGCAAGCCAGTCTGGCATTCAAAGCTGTCCGCGAGAATTATGATTATACGATCGGTATGAATCTGGAGCCTTCGCATAGCGTAAGTGAAAACTTCGTCGGCGACTCTACCCTTTCCAAGCTGACACGTAATGTAGTTAATGTCTCCCCGATGGTCCGTTTCAACTATCGGTTTGACAAACGTACCAATCTACGTATCAATTATCGAGGTCGCACCAGCCAGCCGAGTATGACTCAATTACAGCCGGTAGCCGATATATCCGATCCGTTGAATACCGTTACCGGTAATCCGGATCTGAAGCCGACTTATTCAAATAACCTGTCTGCCCGTTACCAGAAGTTCATTCCGGATAAACAGACCGCTTTCATGGTCATGTTGAATGCAAATTATGTGGTCAACGATATTGTTACCAAATCCATCTATGTCGGTGAAACAGGTAAAAAGATGACGACTTACGAGAATGTGAATGGAAACTACAATGGCAACGCACGTGTCATGTTCAACACACCTTTGAAAAACAAGAAGTTTTCTATCAACTCCATGACAATGGCTTCATTCGCCAACTCTAACGGTTTCATCAACGATGAAAAGAACGTAAACAAGGATTTCACAGCCATGGAGCGTGCCGGTATTGATTTCCGTTCCGACTACCTCGACCTGGGGTTAAACGGGAACGTACGCTACAGAAGTACGAATAACTCTTTACAAAATCAGAATGATCAAAACACTTTCAACTATGGAGTCGGCGGGACAACCACTATTTACCTTCCGCTTGATTTTAAAATTGAAAGTGATATTACCTGGTCGAGTAACTCCGGTTATGCCGCCGGATACCAACAGAAAGAAGTTCTGTGGAATGCATCGGCCTCTAAATCCTTCCTGAAAGGCAATCAGGCTACCCTGCGTTTCAAAATATATGATATCCTGCAACAACGTAGTAATATTTCCCAAAGTGTAACAGCCAACTACACCCAATATTCGGAATACAACACGCTAAGCAGTTATTTCATGGTCCACTTTATCTATAGATTCAGCATCTTTAAAGGCGGAGCTTCCGCCAACGATATGCGCGGACCGGGCGGTAGAGGGCATGGCGGTCCCGGAGGACCTCCCCCACATTTCTAAATAAACGGTAAGAGCATAACAAAGAGCGGCGGCAAAAGTCTTTACAAACTTTTACCGCCGCTCCTATTTTCCTATACATTAATATATATACTATACTTTCAGGCTATACGGTTCACGTATCGGATTTCCCCTCCGTTTATTGGCTTCGTCGTCAAAGAAGAACTCTTCTTTTTCCGGATTCCATACCAGTTTACGGTCAAACTCATAACAAAGATTGACTATATGACAAAGGGAAGCCGTACGATGTCCTATCTCCACCGTGCTTAACGGTTGCTTACGGGTCTTCATCGCTGTAAGGAAATCATTATAATGATCGTCACTCTTATACAGTTTGATCTTATCATCACCGATCACTTCATCCTGAAGTTTTGCAGGAATCGTATCCAGGAAACTACGGCTGATGTCGATCACTCCGTCCGAACCGATAAAGCGGACTGCATTCCCATCGGCTTTCCGGAAAGGTTCGTGTGTCATAATGGTGCCATTGGCATAACGCATGCTGAGCGGTCTCAGTTCACCTTCCTCGGGAGGAGTAAATTCGATCGGACCGGAATCGTCCATACCCAAAGCCCATTGTGCAATATCGAACATGTGAGCACCCCAGTCACAAATCATACCACCACCATATTCCCGGTAATTACGCCAGTTCGGGAACGTATTCCGTTCCATAGGGGGAGCCAGTTCCTCATTATACACGTTCATCGGAGCCGGACCGATCCACATATCCCAGTTCAGCGTCTTGGGGACCGGTTGTGCCGGAAGATCATATTTTACAGGAGGAGGCCCGATAGAGACTTTGACCTCTTTGATCTCACCGATATAGCCATTGCGAACCAATTCGCAGGCATGGCGGAAGTTACGCCATGAACGTTGCATGTTACCGACCTGCAGTACGCGGTTATATTTCGCAACTGCATCCGCCATAGCACGTCCTTCTTCGATACTATGAGACATCGGCTTTTCCACATACACGTCTTTACCGACACGGCAAGCTTCGATAGTCTGAACAGCATGCCAATGATCCGGAGTGGCAATGATCACTCCGTCTATGTCACTACGATTCAGCAATTCATGGTAGTCGGCATACAGTTTAAAACCTTTATATGCCTGCCCTTTTGCCTTTTCGGTCTCTTTTTCAACAATCGCCTGCATGGCATTCAGCTGACGGGATTCACAATCGGATGCTGCGATCAGGTTAGCTCTACGGGCAAATTCCGGAGCAAGTGTCCAACGCCCCTGTGCCCCGCAACCGATAATCCCGAGATTGATCTGGTCGCTGGGAGCAACGAAATTCGTTCCTCCTAAAATGTGACGGGGTAAAATAGTGAAGCCTGCAATTGCCAATGCTCCACTTCTGATGAAGTTTCGTCTTTTCATTATGTCTGTCTTATGGTATTAGAGAAATTGAGATATTTCTACAAATCTATAAATAATACCCTACAAAACAAACACTTGAACACGATTATATACAGAAAATATCTCGATCAGAAGTGCGACAGAAAGGCTTTTATCAACGAAGGATTAAGTAAAGCCGGGTACAGGAAACCATAGACTGCCCCGTAAAAATGGGCATTGTGGTTGATATTGTCCCCTGCACGTTTAGCCATATATTGACAATAAGCCAGATAAACCACCCCAAAGATAATTCCCGGCACAGGAATGATCGCAAACAACAAAATTTTGCTCCAGGGATCAAACAATATGTAGGAAAACAACACAGCCGACACTGCGCCCGATGCTCCGATGGACACATAATAAGGGTCGTTATGATGCTTAATCAGGTCATAAAGAGAGGCAAAAATCATTCCACCGAAATAAAGTCCGAGGAATCCCCATGTTCCGAAACCAAGGTAGCCGAATACTTTTTCTATATAAGTACCGAACGACCAGAATGTAAACATATTGACCAACAGATGCGTCATGTCTGCATGAACGAAACCATGAGTAATCAACCGATACCATTCATTATTCTTTACCGTACGGTAAGGGATCAACGCCAGTTTACGAAATAATTCCGCATTATTGAAACAGAGATAGGAAACTAAAACGGTTATACCGATAATAATATATGTAATCATCTTCTTTCTTTTGATATATCCGGCAAATGTAGTAAAGATTTGTTATTTACAAATTACCTTACTACCTTTATCAACTTGTAACAAAGTATAAAAAAGCATGCTAGCTGCCATACATATACAATGGGTTGCAGGGGTAATATTCATCATATTGTACTCCATCACCATACTGGGGTTGGTTCTGGTTATCATTGCAGAGAACAGGAATCCTTTAAAAACCATCCCCTGGGTCATTGTATTATTACTGGCTCCCGGCATCGGATTACTCTTTTATTTCTTCTTCGGACAGGACAACAGGAAGCAGCGTATCATCTCACGCCGAACCTACAAACGTATCATGAAACGCCCGCAGGAAGGTAAACTTCCACAGGATGCCTGTACAGTCCCCGATCCGTACCAACCGTTGGTCACCCTGCTGAATAACAACAACCAGTCTTCCCTGCTTTACGGAAGTGATATTAAAATATATACGAACGGAACCGATAAATTCAAGGATCTGCTAAAAGATATCCAGGGGGCGACACACCATATCCATATCCAATATTATATCTTTTGCGATGACGAAGTCGGAATACGGTTCAAGAATGCCCTGATTTCAAAAGCAAAAGAAGGTGTCCGGGTACGGTTATTATACGATGACGTAGGCTGCTGGAACGTAAAGAACAGTTTCTTTGACGAGATGCAGGATGCAGGTATAGAAGTACATGCCTTCCTGAAAGTAACTTTCCCGATCTTCACCAGCAAAGTCAATTACCGTAATCACCGGAAGATCGTTATTATCGACGGAGAGATCGGCTATATGGGAGGAATGAATATTGCCGACCGGTATGAGAAGGGCACGGAATGGGGCATCTGGCGCGACACCCATTTCAGGATAATCGGGAAAGGAGTGCACGGACTCCAGTCCGCTTTCCTGATCGACTGGTATGTTGTCAGCAAGAATCTGCTGAACGACAAAATATACTATCCCTCCGCAAGGATATACAATGAAGACAATATCATGCAAATAGTAACCAGCGGCCCTGTCGGACAATGGCGAACATTGCTTCAGGCATACATCTTTGCCATTGCAAATGCCAAGAAATATATCTATATACAAACGCCTTATTTCCTTCCGACCGAAGGATTGAACCAGACATTGCAGATCGCGGCATTGGGAGGCATTGACGTACGCCTTATGCTGCCCAAACGCTCGGATACCCGTACGGCCAACATGGCGACACATTCTTTTATAGACGAAATGGTAAAGGCTGGAGTAAAAGTATACTTTTATGAACCGGGCTTCCTGCATTCCAAACTAATGATCACCGACGATGCGCTAACCTGCATCGGATCGGCAAACATGGATTTCCGGAGTTTTGAGCATAATTTCGAAATAAACGCATTCGTATATCAGCCCTCTTTCGCCATACAGATGAAACGGGTATTCCTGCATGATATGCACAGTTGCGAACGGCTGATCCCTTCGCGCTGGCTGAAACGTCCTGCCAAACAACGCCTCACCGAGTCGTTCATGCGCCTGTTCTCCCCGCTCCTTTAAGCCTTTTCTTCTTTGATAAAAATACTGAAATTGACTGAACCATAGACACGTTGCTGATCGAAATACGGAAAATGGGAGAAATCATTCGTTTTCGGATGTTCCATTACGAATATGCCCCCATCACGCAGCAGGTCGCGTTCAAAGACCAACTCAGGCACTTCCGGCAGTTCCTTCAACGCATAAGGCGGATCGGCAAAAATAAAATCGAAACTCTGCTTCGGAGCCGAATGCAGATAGCGGAACACATCGCCACGGATCAGATGGAGAGATTCGGTCTTCAGTTCTTTTGCGACCTTTGCAATGAAAGAAGCATGTGCATTATTCTTCTCCACAGCGGTAACACTTTTACACTCTCTTGAAAGCAATTCAAACGAGATACTCCCTGTTCCGGCAAATAAATCCAGTGCATCAGTCCCTTCCAGATCGGTAAGGTTATTGATCACATTAAAGAGGTTCTCTTTTGCAAAGTCGGTAGTCGGCCGTGCACTGAAAGAAGACGGCACGTCAAAACGTCTACGACCATATATTCCGCTTATAATTCGCATACAGATAAAGCTATTAAATCCAATGGGGCCTGAACGACTTCGGCTCCCAACAAGTAAGCATCCGACGGTATCTCTGCCGGACTGATATATTGTATATAATTGCGCAACGTAGTCGTTATACTGTTACGCAGGGAAACACCTCCATAGATATGAAGCTGATCCTTTTCCTGATCCATACCGACCTGTTTCCATACATATAATATATAGTACAGGATATCGTCAGGCTTATCATACTCAAAAGTGTTCACAAAAAGCAATCTTCCCTGGGCAAAACTAACCACATCCATCATCTTCCGGTGGAGCACCACATACATTTGGCGGGGGATCAACGTCCGGCTTTGTTGCTTCCACAAAGCCAGCTGGGGCGTAATATGATGGACAAAAGAGGGATTGATCAGTGAACGGGAACAGAACTCATACACCTCTTCATCCATTCCGAACACCACTTCCGCAGCTTCACGTGCCAACAGATTATGCAGGCATTTATTCTCCGGAGCAGAAAAAGTAAACGATAACAGATCGTTTTTCTGCTTTTCTGTAAAGACTTCTTCCGGCACCACCGTATATTGCGATGTCACATAGACCAGGTTTGTCCGCTTATATGAATAAGTAAGAAACTCATGTCCGAAGAAAAACTCTTTCAACGAAGAGATATAAGGCTTCGTCCGGTCGAACTCCATGTTCCTGTAAAAGAAACTTTCGCTCTCCGAAGGGCAGTATCCTGAAAAAGAAAGTCCATCCGACCTAAGCCGGATGGACATTATGTATTTTCCAGAATTATCAGCAGTCAACGTATCAGGGATACTGATAGCCATAAGCAATCGATTATTCCCAGTTACCTGCGTTGTTATTAATTTCAGTCAGTGAACCGACACGTAAGCCCGGATATTTTTCCAGCTTTTCAGCTTTATCCTTCAGGTTCACAACCAACTGTTTGTCGAGGTCACCCAGATAATCGTCATACTTAACGCCTGCTTCAAATACTTTTACAGTATAACCTGAACCGGAAGTCAGAGTTGCTGTATCCATAGAGAACTTCACGCTTGTTCCCGGAACATTTGCCAAATCGTCCACATTGTAGCTTTTACCGAACAATGTATCTTTTGCTACAACCCAAATAGTATCACGTCTGATCAAACCTTTCTTCACAGCTTCCTTCTCAGTCATACCTTTTTCCAACTGCTCGTCAGTCAAAACACCTTCTTTGATCAAGAACGGAAGTTTGTCATCCTTCAGGAACTTAACCAAGTCGTTGAAACTACCTGCATGCGTTTTGTACACATTCTTATACTCGATCTGAGCTTTACGGATATCGATCAGACGAGCCTTGATAGCATTTTCACGCGCATCTTTTTGTTCATTGAATTCAATCGGCGTCATAATGCTTCTATAGCACATGTAAACTAGCAGGAGAACTGCAGCAGCTAATAAAATCTTTAATGTAACTTTCATGGTTTGTATTGTTTTTTTGAATTTATTTCGTTCGGCAAATTTAAAAAAGAATATTTAATACACTACCTTTATCACCAAAATTATTGCAATCAAAATGATAAATAGTTATTTAAGCCGCCAAATTACACAAAATTTTCCACATAATCCTACTGAAGACCAGTTTTCTGCCCTGAAAACGCTCACGGATTTTCTGCTTTCGACGGAATCAGACACACTTTTGTTGCTGAAAGGGTACGCCGGAACAGGAAAAACATCGTTGGTCGGCGCCCTGGTCAAAACCCTGACCGAACTGAAGCAAAAAACGTTTTTGCTCGCTCCCACCGGTAGGGCAGCCAAAGTTTTTTCTAACTATTCCGGTCAGAAAGCATTTACGATCCATAAAAAAATATATCGCCAGAAGGCCTTCTCCAATGAACCTACCGGATTCATGCCGACTGATAATTTACATAAAGATACGTTATTTATTGTTGATGAAGCGTCTATGATATCGAACGACGGTTTAGACTCGATCTCTTTCGGTACGGGACGGTTACTCGATGACCTGATACAATATGTTTACTCGGGAGAAAACTGCCGGTTGATCCTGATGGGCGACGTGGCACAGCTACCGCCGGTCATGCAGACGGAAAGCCCGGCACTGAACCCGGAGATACTCAGGGGATACAATCTGCAGGTACAGGAAATCGTCCTGACACAAGTTGTCAGACAAAGCGGGGATTCAGGTATATTACTCAATGCCACCCGTTTACGGGATGCACTGCGTAACAACGAAGTCGAGATATATCCCAAACTCCACCTGAAAGGCTTCACAGACTTCCGAAAGATCAACGGGGATGAACTGATCGAAGAAATATCAGCGGCCTATAGCCGTGACGGGATAGAAGACACAATGATCATTACCCGCTCCAACAAACGAGCTACGATCTACAATAACGGGATACGCAACCGTATCCTATACCGAGAAGAAGAATTATCATCGGGCGACCGGTTAATGGTCGCCAAGAATAACTATTTCTGGACCAACGATTGCAAAGAAATGGATTTTATTGCCAATGGCGAGATCGTGCAGGTTGTCCGTGTAAAACGGACAACCGAACTCTATGGTTTCCGCTTTGCCGACGTTACCGTCCGTTTTCAGGATTACGACCTCGAACTGGATATAAAAATCCTGCTCGACACCTTGCAGACCGATTCACCCGCCCTGCCTAAGGTACTTAACGACAAGCTGTTCTATACGATCCTCGAAGACTACGACGACATTCCAACCAAGGCGGGTAAAATGAAAAAGATGAAAGCCGATCCGCACTATAATGTCGTACAGGTAAAATATGCCTATGCCATCACCTGCCATAAAGCACAGGGCGGACAGTGGATGAACGTCTTCCTCGATATCGGCTATATGACGGAAGAAATGCTGGGAGAAGATTTCTACCGATGGCTGTACACCGCTTTCACCCGTGCCACCCATCGACTGTATTTAGTTAATTTACCGGATGAATTTGTTGAGTGACAGCACACTTTTTTACATATTAAGTACGTTACATAAATAAAATAGTTATTTTTGTTGCAATATAAACCGGGGCGTTGTTATTACACTCCCCGTTAAGCATAAATTCAGAAATGGCAAATAAAGAAAAAATAGATTATCTGTTACTTGACATCAAGGAACTTGAGACGTTGATTGCCGGTATGCGCGATGCAGAGGTATATCCGGTGTCCTTCTTTAGCCAGACGTTCAATCTGACACATAAAATACTGAATGACCTTCATTCGCTGGAAACGGCACAGATTGAAATGTTACGTAAACAAATGGAAGCCCATCAGGCATTGATCCAGTCGCTGCCCAATCCGGCCGCGACAACGATCCCGGTTCCCGAAACGGAAATAAAAGAAGAACCGGTTACAGAAACTGTGATCATTCCGGAACCGGAAGTTGCACCAACCAGGAAAGTCATCATCGAGCAGCAGGTGATTATTCCGGAAAAAAAGATAGAGGAAAAAGTGGTTATCGAACAAGTTAAGGTCCATCAACCGGAAATAGTGACGCCGGAACCGATTACCACCGTACAGCCGGAGCAGGTACAACCTGAATCCGTACAACCGGCCCCCAGGTTATCTGAACCGGCACAGGCAACCGAACACAAAATACAGCTCGAGACACCTCACAAAACAGTTGTGGCAGACAAACAAGGGGTTTTCCTCAGCGACATACTGGAAAAAAAGAATTTGTCTGACTTCCGCAAAGCTTTCAGCCTGAACGACCGCTTCCGCTTCCGCCGCGAGCTGTTCGGTGGCAATGAAGATAAAATGAACAAAGCGATTACCGACCTCAACGATATTCATTCGTACGAGGAGTCGGTAACCTATCTGAATAACGAACTGAAATGGAATATTGAGGATGAAGCCGTAGCCGATTTCCTCAAATTGTTGGAGAAACGATTCCTTTAATCAGTTGACAGCTGACAAGTAACAGTTGACAGTTTGAAGGACTGTATTTTAACTGTCACTTGTCAACTGTCGACTGTCAACTAAAAAAGATTATGGCAAAGTTAACAGTTGTACCGACTCCCGTAGGAAACCTGGAAGATATGACCTTCCGGGCCATCCGTGTGTTGAAGGAAGCCGACCTGATCCTGGCCGAAGACACACGTACTACCGGTATCCTGCTGAAACATTTTGAGATACAGAACAAAATGCAGTCGCACCATAAGTTCAACGAACACAAGACGGTGGAACAGATCGCCTCCCGTATCAAAGGAGGTGAAAACATAGCCCTTGTGTCGGATGCCGGAACGCCCGCCATCTCCGATCCCGGCTTTATGCTGGTCAGGGAATGTGTACGACAAGGTGTCGACGTGGAATGTTTGCCGGGAGCAACCGCATTTGTTCCGGCACTGGTAGCCTCCGGGTTACCGAACGAGAAATTCTGTTTCGAAGGATTCCTTCCCCAGAAGAAAGGTCGTCAGACCCGCTTGAAGGAACTGTCCGTCGAATACAGGACCCTTATTTTTTACGAATCCCCTTTCCGGTTGGTAAAGACGCTTACCCAACTAGCCGAATTCTTCGGGACCGACCGACAAGTATCCGTGTCACGCGAAATATCCAAGCTGCACGAAGAGACTGTCCGCGGAACCCTGGAAGAGGTTATAGCACACTTTACCGTGAACGAACCGAGGGGTGAGATTGTTATAGTATTAGCAGGCTTAAAAGATAAAAAGGAAAAAGAGACAGAAAAAGATGTTTAACTCAAAAAAACAAAAAGAACATGAAGAAGTTATTATTAGCTTGCACCTGCGCAACATTACTGGTATCCTGCGGACAAAATTCAGCCGAATACAAAAAGCTGAAGGCAGAAAACGATTCTCTGAAGATAGAGAATATGAAATCGACCAGCGAGATGAATGAAATCCTGACTACATTGAATGATGTAGAGGCAGACATACAGTCTATCCGCGATGCTGAAAACTATCTGAATCTACAGCAACAAACAGGTGGCGAGTTCAGCAAAAGTAACCGCGAACAAATCAAGCAGAACATGCAGCTGATCAGTGAGACACTGAAAAAGAATAAAGAAACGATCAGCCAGCTGGAAGACAAGCTGAAAAAAAGCGGTATCCAATCGGCAGCCCTGAAGAAAACGATCAACCGTCTTTCCTCCGAACTGGACCAGAAGGCAACGATGATCGTCGCCCTGCAGGAAGACCTGGCAAAGAAGAATGTCCGCATCCAGGAACTGGACGAAATGGTATCTTCCCTGAATGAAGATGTCGAAAGCCTGGCAACAACTGCTGCCGCCCAGTCTGAAAAATTAGGCGAACAGGATAAGGCACTCAACACGGCCTACTATTGCTTCGGTACGGGAAAAGAGTTGAAAGACCAAAAGATCCTTTCCGGCGGTGGCCTCTTCTCTAAATCAAAAGTATTACAAAGTGGCTTCAACAAAGATTATTTTATCTCTGTCGATATTCGCGAAGTGAAGGAAATTCCTTTATTCGCAGCTAAAGCCAAACTGAAATCCAACCACCCGGAAGGTTCTTACGAATTCGTAAAAGACGAAGACGGTAATCTGACATTGAATATCACAGACCCGAAAACATTCTGGAGCCTGGGTAAATATCTGGTTATTGAAGTAGGATAATGAAATACAAAAACCTCTTTATAGATCTGGACGATACCCTTTGGGATACGTACCATAACAATAAAAAATGCCTCGAAGAGCTTTATACCGATCACCACTTTGACCGGTATTATGCCTCCTTCGAGGCTTTCTTCGCTATCTATTGGCCGCACAATGAACTGTTGTGGAAGCAATATCGCGCAGGAGAGATCGACCGTCAAACGCTTATCATCGACCGCTTCCGTTACGTGCTTCGTCCGCTGGGTATTGAGGATCCCCAATCGGTGCTGGCTGTCAATAATGATTTCCTGCAACGTACGACAACCAAGACCGGACTGGTCCCCGGAGCGATCGAGCTGCTGGAATATCTTCGCCCCTCCTACCGCATGTATATCTTATCGAATGGTTTCCGTGAAGTACAGGACAAGAAACTGCGCAACTCCGGACTGGCTCCCTACTTTACCCGGATGATCCTCTCGGAAGATGCCGGTATACAGAAGCCTCATAAGGGTATTTTCGATTTTGCCCTGATCAATACCAATTCCCGACGCAATGAAACGCTGATGATCGGCGACTGCTTCGAGGCCGACATATTCGGCGCCCACCAATCACGGATAGACCAGCTTTGGTTCAATCCGCAGGATCTGCCGCCCCAAGAGTTTACCCCTACCTATACAGTTAAACGTCTGGAGGAAATAAAAGGGATATTATAGACCTTTTTCAGTTGACAAGTGACAGTTGGACTTCACGATCGAATATAGAAAAAGATGAAACCTCCAAAGAAAAAGCTTACGTCTTTTTGTCGAGAAGCTTACGCCTTTTTCAGAACGGATAGGCAGCCATTCCGGAACGGGTAGGCAACCATTTCAAATGAGTGCCGTAGCGATTTTTCATGACTGCAGCAACTACTGGAAATGACTGCAACAGCTACCCGAAATGACTTCTACAAGCGAGATCCATAAAGTCACGTTTCAGCCTTCAGTCACTTCTCCGGATTGATTTACAAAGCATTATCCTGAAAGGAGAAAAAACGCGTCATCATATTTTCACCCTTCAGGATTGAGCCATGATTATCAAAGAGAGTGAGCAACTGAAGGCTGAAACGTACATAATAAGTTCTCGTATGTAGTAGGTAAGTAACTATCACCATTAGCACATTGGCTTATTGGCACATTATTCCCCTCTCCTTAAAATTCCGACGTAAAATGGAACTTGATATCCGGGAAATCCTGTTGTGCCATGGTCAGTACATAACCGGAATCGGCCAGATAAACATCACGGCCTTCTTTGTCAAGCGCCATATACTGCGATTTACGCTTCTTGAAATTATCCAAAGCGACCTGATTGTCACTTTCAATCCAGCAAGCTTTATAAAGACTGATCGGTTCCCATTTACACTGGGCACCATATTCATGTAACAAACGGTACTGGATTACTTCAAACTGCAATTGTCCGACCGTACCGATAATCTTACGGCCATTGAACTGGTTGGTAAAGAGCTGTGCAACCCCTTCGTCCATCAACTGTTCGATCCCCTTATTCAACTGCTTGGCTTTCATCGGGTCGGCATTTTCAATGTATTTGAACATCTCCGGCGAGAAGCTGGGTAATCCCTTGAAATGAAGCTCTTCACCGGCAGTCAGCGTATCGCCGATCTTAAAATTACCCGTATCCGGCAAACCGATGATGTCGCCTGCAAACGCTTCGTCCACCGTTTCTTTCTTCTGTGCCATAAAAGCAGTCGGGCTGCTGAAACGCAGTTGTTTACCGAAGCGAACATGTTTATAAGGAGCATTACGTTCGAAACGACCGGAACAGATCTTTACGAAAGCAATACAACTGCGGTGATTCGGGTCCATATTCGCGTGGATCTTGAAGATGAAACCGGTAAAGTTATCCTCTTCCGGCTCAACGACACGTTCTACCGCCTGGATAGGACGGGGAGACGGTGCGATCTTGATAAAACAATCCAGCAGTTCCTTCACACCGAAGTTGTTCAGGGCAGAACCGAAAAAGACAGGAGCGATGTCTCCCCGCAGATACGTATCCACATCGAACTCCGGATAAACGCCTTCAATCAGTTCGATATCTGCGCGAAGCTTTTCGGCCAGCGTATCGCCGATATGTTTTTCCAGTTCCGGGTTGTTTATATCGTTGAACTCGATCTTCTCCGTCACATACTGTTTACTCGGCGTGTAAAGGTCGAGTTTCTGCTCATATATATTATATACCCCTTTGAAACGCTGTCCCATATCGATCGGCCAGCTTAAAGGGCGTACGTTGATATGCAGTTCTTCTTCAATCTCGTCCAGAAGATCGAAAGGATCTTTACCGTCACGGTCCATCTTGTTGACAAACACGATCACCGGCGTTTTTCGCATACGGCAAACTTCCATCAACTTACGGGTCTGTGCTTCCACACCTTTGGCAATGTCGATTACAATGATTACACTGTCTACGGCAGTTAACGTACGGAAAGTATCTTCGGCGAAATCCTGGTGACCGGGAGTATCGAGGATATTTACCTTATGATTGTCATAGTCGAAAGCCATCACAGAGGTTGCAACGGAGATTCCACGTTGTTTTTCTATTTCCATCCAGTCCGAGGTAGCCGTCTTTTTAATTTTGTTGGATTTTACGGCACCGGCCACATGGATCGCACCACCGAACAACAGCAGTTTTTCCGTTAATGTAGTTTTACCGGCATCCGGGTGGCTGACAATAGCAAACGTTCTTCTTCTTTTAATCTCTTCTGAATACTGACTCATTTTTATATCTTTATTTTATTTCAAACAGGGTTATGAACAGAGTTATCAACAGACTTATCAACATATCAACAGGGTTATCAACACCCTACAATTTATCCATGCAAAGGCGAAGGCTCTCTTCCCAATGCGGGATAACGACACCGTATGTTTCTTTTATCTTTCTCTTATTCAACACACTATAGGGAGGACGCACAGCCTTTGTCGGATAATCTTTCGTTTCGATCGGCAAGACACGGCAATCGATCCCGGCGATCTGAAGGATCTTCACTGTAAAATCATACCAACTGCAAACACCCTCGTTCGAGAAATGATAAATACCCGGTACGAAAGCGTTCCGCTCATCGGATGTCACCACCGCCAGCATGGCAGCAGCCAGGTCACCGGCATAAGTCGGCGTCCCGATCTGGTCGAAGACAAACCCTAACTCATCGCGTTCTTTGCCCAGACGGAGCACAGTCTTCACGAAATTATTGCCGAACTCGGAATATAACCAGGCCGTACGGATGATAACCGCATCGGGACAAACCTCCTGCAGTATCTCTTCACCGGCGAGTTTGGTACGACCGTAAGCCGAAACCGGACGAGTGGCATCTGTTTCCACATAAGGGCGGTAACCCGTTCCGTTAAATACATAATCGGTAGAGACGTGGATCATTTTAGCTCCGGCTTCGTGCGCTGCTTCCCCCAGTACACCGACTGCAAAAGCATTGATGCGGCGGCACAGGGCTTCATCTTCCTCTGCCTTGTCGACAGCCGTATAAGCGGCACAGTTCAACACATAATCGACCCGGTTGTCCTTGATCATTGCCCGTACGGCAGCAGGGTCTGTAATGTCCAATGTATCGACATCCGTAAAAAGGAAATTGTATCCTGAATAGTTCTTTGCCAGCAGGCGGATCGAATTGCCCAGTTGCCCGTTGGCACCGGTTACTAATAATGTTTTCATTTCATTAATCTTCTAATTTCAAATCACCGTTCATATCTTCACGATACTTCTCGGCCAAAAGAGCCAGGAAAGAACTGATCTGTTTGATCGCCTCCTGTGTTTCCGAACTGACGGTTTTTCCCTGCATACGAAGAAGCAGATAGCCATAGATTGCGTTAAAACAGGTTTCCAGTTCCGGTAAATCTTCACCCCCGGACTTTGCCCTAAGTTGTACTATATAAGGAAGCGTTTTATAATAAGCCGCCCCGTAAACCATTTCTTTCGGGGATTTCAGCAATCGCAGGTGCAGGTCGGTCAGGGCAATGATCACATTCTTATTCAACTGAATATGTCCTTTTTCCATGACTCCTTCGCTACGCATCATATCGATCAGTTCTTCATACCATTTGGCTATCTCCTCTTTCACTTCGTCCGGTTGATCGTATTGGGCGATCACCGTCCGGCGGATCGAATCGAGATCAAACTGATTGGCACGTATCAGGTCTTCCACCTGCCACATGTATAATAAATACTCGGCTATATTTTCTTTTCTTTTTTGTCTCGCTATAATCATAGCTACAAAGATACACTATATTCAGATATCGCCCGATAAAAATCGGCATCTTTAACACCTAACTGGCGGCATGCCAGGCGCGCTGCGTTCAGATTCGTCAGAAAATAGTTGTCCGGTATCCGTATCGGGAAATCTCCGTAACGGGTCTGCAGGAAAGTAGCCCCGTCTTTTTCAATCACCGGATGCTGACCGTAAGAAATGGCGGTAATGTCTTCACGCACCTCTTCCGCCAACTGTCTCACAGCCGGATCGCCTTCAAAATAGATCAGCTTGCCGGAACGTTCGATCAGGGTTATGAAGTTCCTGAACGTACCGTAATAAGCATCCGGACTGTCATGGTCTGTTTCCGGCGTCCATGACAGATTGGTCAGTATGGCAATATGAGGACGGTAGAATTCCAGTTGAAAACGTTTTTCCAATGCGGATGTAACATGCTCATCCCCTTCGATCAGGGCTATACGTGCTTCATAGCTCATATGTACCCGATTCGGCAACAAAGGAATTTCGCTGGTCAGGGCATAATCGAAGGCCAGCTTCTGCCGCTGAAGGGCATAAATGATCATCGAGATAATTGTTTTCTTTCCACGGCTTCCCGCAACAACTACCCGAGTCTTCTCTTTGGTTCGCTGAAAAATGAATTCAGGTATAGAGAGAATTAATAACCCCAATTCCTTAGCTTTTATCAGTTCCGGGTTATCCTGCTTGACAGTAGCGCCCAAAACGACAAAATTATTATCCTTTGTTAATCTCTCCGGAAACCAACCGTCTCCATGACATGTACAACCTGCGGCGTGTAGCTTTGCTATCACTTCCTCTGCTATACCGTCACCTGAAACACTCACGTCATATCCCTTTTCATGAATAGCCAAAGCCAAATCAAGCACAAGAGGTTCGGTCACGGAGATTAAATGAACTTTTCGCATCGCTTAGATTTTGTCGCAAATGTACACATTTTCATTAAGGTTCACCATAACAGTAATAGAAAAAATAGGCTTATATTTGACACAAAAAAAGTGAAATGGATATACAGATAATCGATACCGGGTACTTTTATGCAGATGGCGGAGCCATGTTCGGAGCTATTCCTAAAACGGCATGGAGCCGACGTTATCCGAGTAATGAAACGAACGGTTGCGTCCTGGCGATGAGAAGCCTGCTACTATCAGACGTTCCCGAAAAAGTGATCCTCATCGATACCGGAGCAGGCACAAAACATCTCAAGCAACTGAGCTATTATAACTTCTTCGATCTTGTCGATCTCGGGGAAGAATTACAAAAACGGGACATTTCACCGGAACAGGTAACGGATGTCGTTCTCACCCATCTGCATTTTGATCATTGCGGCTATTCGACCCTTAAAAATGAAGTAACCGGAGAAATCTATCCGGCTTTTCCCAATGCGACCCACTGGGTCAGCCGCAGACAATGGGAGAATTTCCTCCACCCGAATGCATTGGAAAAGGATTCTTATTTTATAGAAAATATGCAAGCGATAGCAGACAAGGGGTTGTTACGCCTTATCGATACCGATACGGAACTTTGTCCGGGTATAGACCTGCGTCTTTTCGACGGACACACACCGGGACAGATCGTTCCTTATATCCGGACACCCGAACAGACCTTTGTCTTTGTCGGCGATGTGATCCCGCTGGCTGCCAGCGTTTCTCCGGAATGGATATCTGCTTACGACACATTTCCGGTCACTTCTTATCAGGAAAAAATACGCCTACTGGAAGAAGCGACCCGCGAAAGGCAAGCACTCATTTATTGCCATGATGCTTATATCAAATGCAGTACGGTAAAAAAAGTAAAAGACTTTTTCAAAAAGGATAAAACGATAGAAACACAGTAACTTCATCGATTAAGAACAAGATTTATATCAGGTATAAAATAAATCACTATCTTTGGAAACAATCTCTAAGACAGATCATAAATACAAGAAAAAGACAGTATCATTTATAACTTTTTACGACGCATGAATAAACTAAGCAAATTAACGCTGCTTTGTGCAGCTTTTGCGGGAATGATGGCATGTTCCGACGGAAAAGTCGCTAAAGGCGATTTCGGAATTATCCCACTTCCCCAGGAAGTTTCCATCACCAATGGAGGCTCTTTCGTATTAACGCCTTCTACTTCTATCATTTACCCCGAAGGGAATGATCTGCTAAAACAAGCTGGCGAATTTCTGGCTTCTTATATTAAAGAAGCAACCGGTTATGCCCCGAAAGTGGCTACGGCAAAAAGCTCAAAGCCGATCCATCTTTCGATTGATAAAAGCATCTCCAATCCGGAAGGTTACCGACTGACAGTTACTCCCGAAGGCATTGAACTGGCCGGAGCGACCGAAGCCGGTGTTTTCTATGGCGTACAAACTTTACGCAAGTCGATCCCCGCAGTTGCCGAAGGCATGAATATAGAACTTCCGGCTGTTACTATCAACGATTATCCCCGTTTTGCCTATCGGGGTATGCACCTGGATGTTTCCCGTCATTTCTTCCCGGCTGACTCTGTCAAAAAGTACATCGACATACTGGCTTTACATAATATGAACACTTTACACTGGCATCTGACAGACGACCAGGGATGGCGTATCGAAATCAAGAAATATCCGGAACTTACAAAAATAGGTTCTCAACGCAAACAAACCGTGATCGGACATAACTCCGGCGAATATGACGGCAAACCTTACGGTGGTTTTTATACCCAGGACGAGATCCGTGATGTGATCGCTTATGCCAAAGAACGTTTTATCACGATCATTCCTGAAATCGACCTGCCGGGACATCAGCAGGCAGCATTGGCTACTTACCCGGAACTGGGTTGTACAGGCGGTCCGTATGACGTATGGCAACAATGGGGAGTTTCAGAAGATGTGATCTGTGCAGGAAATGAGAAATCAATGCAGTTCCTGGAAGACGTACTCTCGGAAGTGATCGACCTATTCCCGTCCGAATACATCCACATCGGCGGTGACGAATGCCCGAAAATACGCTGGAAAACCTGCCCGAAATGTCAGGCAAGGATTAAAGCGGAAGGCATTAAAGGAGATAAAAAACACAGTGCAGAAGAATATCTGCAAAGCTCCGTGATCTCGCAAATGGAGAAATTCGTGGAAAGCAAAGGCCGCCATATTATCGGCTGGGACGAGATACTGGAAGGTGGCTTGGCACCGAATGCCACGGTTATGAGCTGGCGCGGTGTGGATGGCGGCATCGAAGCGGCCAAACAACATCACAATGTGATCATGACTCCGAACACTTACCTTTATTTCGACTATTACCAGTCTACCGATACGGAGAACGAACCGATGGCTATCGGTGGTTATCTTCCTCTGGAACGGGTTTATTCACTGGAACCGACTGCCGGTATCCCGGATGAATATAAAAAATACGTGATCGGCGTACAGGCTAATCTCTGGACCGAATATATCCCGACCTTCTCACAGGTTGAATACATGGTTATGCCTCGTATGGCTGCTTTGGCTGAAGTGCAGTGGACCGATCCGAGTAAGAAAGAATATCAGAGCTTCCTGCCCCGTCTGGTTCGCATGACCAAGCTGTACGACCGTCTGGAATACAATTATGCCAAGAATATCTTCGATATCCATGCCGAATTCACCACTGATACGGAAAACGGCGAAGTCGTTGTCGATCTGTCTACAATGGGTGACGGCGATATTTATTATACACTGGACGGCAGCGAACCGACAAGTGCAAGCAATAAATACGATACACCGGTAAGGATCAAAGACAATGCAACGATAAAAGCCGTTGTGGTACGTCCTGCAGGTAACAGCCGCGTATTCTCTGAAAAAATCACCTTCAGCAAATCGACAGCAAAGCCGGTTACCTTGCGGGTTGCTCCGAGCAGAGGGTATGAGTTCAAAGGCGGTCCTGAAATGACAGACGGCCTGACAGGTGATACGAACTATAAAACCGGACGTTGGCTGGGTTTCCAGGGGAAAGACCTGGATGCTGCTATCGACCTGAAACAACCGGTCGAAATCAGCCAGGTGGCTTTCAATACCAATGTGGTGAAAGGCGACTGGATCATGGGGGCAGCAGGAGTTACCGTTAAGGTTTCTGAAGACGGAAAGAACTTCAAAGAGATTGTATCCAAGACAATCCCTTCATTGAAGCAATCGGATAAAGACGGTATCTATCCACAGGAAATTACTTTTGCACCGGTTAAAGCCCGTTATGTAGAAGTGATCATCAAGAGTGACAAACTGCCGGCATGGCACGGTGGCGCAGGCAATCCAGCCTACCTGTTTGTAGACGAAATTATTATTCAATAGGGTACTATCAACACAGAGCCGGTTAAAGACTTACCTCTTCCCGACGTAAGCTTTAACCGGCTTTTTTGCTTAAAATCCACACTGGTTTCATGCGAAGGACAATTATCACACTAAGTTTCCTCTTATACTTCTTCACACTGGCAAGTTCCAAAAATCAAGACGAACAGGAATATATTCTCGTTCTGAACTCCGTCAATTTCGATGAAGCCTGGACAAAGGGAATCTATCAGTCTATCTGCAAATCGTTCGACGAGTCGCCATACGCAATCAAAGCGGAAGAGTTGATGGTCCCGACCATTGCAAACGCAGAAGAAGCTGCGGCCAAAAGAAATTCGTTACTGGAAAAATTCCCCCAGTGCCCCAAAGTCGTTGTCTTCATTGGTGATCCCGGATGGCTGGTATGCCGTCCGTTATTCGATGGCGAGTGGAAGGATATCCCTGTCCTGATCTGTTATTCGCGTGAATCAATGCCTGCCACTCTGGAGAATCTCCTTTCCCGGAACCTATCCGACCAACAACTCCTACCTGCTGCCCAGCTTATGAAGGGCTATAATATAACAGCTTTATACCAACCTTTTTATATCCGGGAAACTCTTGAACTCATGCAACATATACAGCCGGATATCAGGAATATAGCTTTCATATCCGACAACCGTTATATCAGCCTGTGCGCACAAAAAGAAGTCGAACAGACTATGTCAACTCATTTTCCATCCCTGAAACTGCATCTTCTTACCACTACCAGGCTTTCCACCGAACAATTACTCGACACGATCTCGCGTTATAACAAAGAAACCGGTATTTTATATTATTCCTGGTTTTCGAAACATCTCCAAAACAAAAACAATTATCTGAACGACAATATACAACGGATCGTTTACGGATTTTCCCATTATCCGGTCTTTACCATCGCAGACCAGCAAGTGGAAACCGGTTACTTTGCCGGAGGACATTACATCTCGTTATCCGACTTCAGCCAAAAAACGACCCGTACGTTACAGAAAATAATCGAAGGCACTCCTGCCCGCGATATTCAACCGCACCCCGGTGGAAAAGCACGAACCTACCTGAACTATCCCCATCTGAAATCGCACAATACCGACAGCAACCTCTATCCCGGGGATGCAGTCTATTACCAACGTCCCCCCAGTTTCTATGAACGGAATAAACTGGCTATGATCAGTATCGCTGCACTTTTCTGCGCCATGATCGTCATCCTCGTCATGAGATTCCGCTTCTACTGGCAAAAGCGCCAGCAAAAGATACGCGAGTATGAACTGCTCGCCGGTTTCAGACGTATGATAGACAATATGCCGGTCATTTATATCCGTCAGCAGATCATCCCTAACGAAAAAAGAGAACCCAACGATTTTATTTTCATGAATATCAACCGGGCTTATGAGAAGTTTTTCGGCTGTTCCCGCGAAGAAGTGATAGGTAAACGTTTTTCACAGATCAAACGGAAGTTTCCTAAACTCCAGTTCATTGATAATATGGGAATCAACCACAGCGGCCTGTTCCCTGTAGAAGACAAAGAAGGAAAAACCTCTTTCTTCGATGTATTGATTTTTCCGGATACAGAAAATGTGGTCGATATATTCTGCATCGATAAGACGGAAGCCCAGCAGAGCCTGAACCTACGTAAAAAGATAGAACAGGAAATCCGCGAACGCGAAAAAGCGGAGGAAGCGAACCGCCTCAAATCCGCCTTCCTGGCCAATATGAGTCACGAAATCCGCACTCCGCTAAACGCAATCATCGGTTTTTCCAATCTGCTCGCCTATGAAGAGAATCAGGGAGAAAGAGAAGAGTTCATCCGGATCATCGAAAACAATAATGAGCTATTGCTCCGGCTGATCAATGACATACTCGACCTATCCAAAATAGAAGCAGGAACACTCGAATTTACTTATTCCGATGTAGACCTGAACAGTCTATTAACGGAAATAGAGCAAAGTTACCACATCCGTAACCGGCATCCGGAAGTTCAAATATCTTTTGAGGAGCGTTTACCTCAGTGTATCATCCATACGGAGCGTAACCGCCTGACCCAGGTCATCACCAATTTATTAAACAACTCCATGAAGTTCACCACCCGGGGAAATATCCGTTTCGGTTACCGGCAGGAAGGCAATCTGTTACGTTTCTATGTAGAAGATACCAGCTGCGGTATTCCTGCCGATAAAATAGATTCGGTATTCGGACGCTTCGTCAAACTGAATAATTTCCAGCAAGGTACCGGGCTAGGACTTTCCATTTGTAAAACGATTGTGGAAAAACTCGGCGGAGAGATCGGCGTGGAGTCGACGGAAGAAGAAGGAACTTTATTCTGGTTTACCGTGAAAGTTGAATAAGGCCAAAAGCCATCCGGTGAAATAAATTAGATACCTTTGCGTCAAATATCTAATTTTATTCGCCATGAAAAGAAATATATTACTTTTGGCGGCGATCTGTTCCTGCTATAATCTGTTTGCCGAAGAGGTAATCGTAAAACAGCTCAGATACGCCGGTCCCTATGAAGTTAAAAAGCCGTTCCTGCAAGACAGCCTCGACGTAAACAGCAAGAAATTTACTGAAAAAGAGTTACTGAAAACATCCGTTCCGTTCAACAATGTCCGCCAAAGCATGCAATTCCTGGAGGCAAACGCCAGCGGGGAAAGTATCCTACCGGATAATAACCAGGCCTGTCATATCGGACTGGCTTCTTTCTATCTGAACAGCGACCGGTATGTAAAGGGCTCTTTGCAGATAAAAGGACCGGAAACGTATGAGGTTTATATAAATAATGAAAAGCAGACGCCTGCGGATGGAAAAGTGGCACTGACACTGGAACCTCACCGGTATGAAGTCATTATCAAATATCTGTCGGAAAAAGAAAAAACAGGCTCTCTGAAAGTATCTTTCGATACGGAAGCTGAAGCTGTCGTTACAGCAACAACCGATCCGGAAAAAAGATATACCATCAGCGACGTGTTCGACGGGACACGTATACGTTCCGTCAATCTCTCCCCTAACGGAAAATATCTGCTGACAGCTTACCAGACCACTTTCCCGGGTGGTAAAACCGAATCATACCAACAGGTTACCGACCGGGTCAGCGGACAAGTCCTGATGGAAAGTAACTCCATTAATTATAACTGGATGCCTCAAAGCAACCGTTTGTATTATACCCGTAACGGCTTGCAAGGGAAAGAACTAATAAGCCTCGATCCTGTTACGAAAACGGAAAACATACTTTCTGTCAACTTGCCCGACGGATGGTTTGTCTTCTCCCCAACCGAAGATTATCTGCTCTTCAGCGTATCTGAAGAAGGGCCGAAAAAGGATCAGGATATGGAAGAAATCCTGGTTCCTGACGACCGTCAGCCGGGATGGCGCAACCGTTCCTTCCTACACAAATACGATCTGGCGACAGGAGTTTTCGAACGCCTGACTTACGGGCATAATTCGACTTCTCTCAACGACATCTCACAAGACGGTCGTTATCTGTTATTCACCAGCCACGAACGGACACTGACCAAACGTCCTTTCAGCATCACGACGCTTTACCGCATGGACCTTCAAACCATGCAAACGGAAGCATTACTGAAAGATCCGTTTATCAATTACGCCTGCTTCTCTCCCGATGGTAAACAATTAGCTATCGCAGGCTCAGGCGAAGCTTTTGACGGCATCGGATTGAATATCGCACCGGGACAAACCTCCAATACGGCTGACGGGCAACTATTTATCTATGATCCCGATAGCAAACAAGTGACTCCCGTAAGCAAGGATTTTAACCCGTCCATCCAGTCTTTTACCTGGAACAACTATAATAAACAGATCTATCTCCAGGGAGAGGATAAAGATTGTGTCCGCCTCTATGTGCTCGATCCATCCAATGGCAAGATCAAACCTGTCCCGTTAAAAGAAGATATTCTCTCGGATTTTACGATAGCCACATCGGCTCCGGAGCTGGTTTATTTCGGAGAAGGTGCTTCCAATTCGCAACGTCTTTACGCTGTCGACCTGAAGAAGAATACGACTGCCTGCCTGAAAGACCTCTCCAAAGATATACTCAAAGATATCACGCTGGGTGAAGTACATGACTGGAACTTTAAGGCAGCGGCAGGCGATACGATTTACGGACGCTATTATCTGCCTCCTCATTTCGATCCGAATAAGAAATATCCGCTGATCGTCAACTATTACGGTGGAACAAGTCCAACAGAACGCTCGCTGGAGAACCGTTATCCGTCACATGTGTATGCGGCATTAGGGTATGTGGTTTATATCATCCAACCCAGCGGAGCAACAGGATTCGGACAGGAATTTTCGGCACGCCACGTCAATGCATGGGGAAAGCGCACGGGAGACGAGATCATCGAAGGAACAAAAAAGTTCTGTGCAGAGCATCATTTCGTGGATGCCAAGAAGATCGGCTGTATCGGAGCCTCCTACGGAGGATTCATGACACAATATCTGCAAACGAAAACAGATCTGTTCGCTGCAGCGATCTCGCATGCCGGTATCAGCGATATTACAAGTTATTGGGGAGAAGGGTACTGGAGATATTCATATAGCTCGCTGGCAACAGCTAACAGCTATCCCTGGAATGCCCGCGATATTTATGTAGAGCAGAGTCCGTTGTTCCATGCGGATAAGATCAATACACCACTCCTGTTCCTACACGGTTCTATCGATACGAATGTGCCGATCGGAGAAAGTATTCAGATGTTCACTGCCTTAAAGTTATTAGGAAAAGAGACAGCCTTTATACAAGTAACAGGACAGAATCATCAGATATTCGATTATAAGAAACGTGCCGAATGGAATAACACGATCTTCGCCTGGTTCGCCAAATGGCTGAAAGAACAGCCGGAATGGTGGGAGGCGTTATATCCTGCTAAATCCTTATAAAAAGAGCCCCTCAGGCCATAGTCTGAGGGGCTCTTTTTATAAAATATATTGTTACGTTACACTATCCCACGCATCCGGTCTTCGAAAGCGGTCAACGCAGCCTTCGCTCCTTCACCCATCGAAATAATGATCTGCTTATAAGGAACAGTCGAAACATCACCCGCTGCATAAATACCCGGAACACTTGTCCGGCAATGGCTGTCGATCACGATCTCGCCCGGCCGGTTCGTATCCACCACCTCACGGAAAGCACCGCTATTGGCAGCCAGACCGATCTGAACGAATATACCATCCAGCCCGATCGTACGCACTTCATCCGTCTGACGATCTTTTACACGGATACCGGTCACTTTCTCACCATTACCCACGACTTCCATAGTCTGTGAGTTCATGAATATCTCCACATTCGGCAGACTTCTCAGTTTATCCTGCAATACCTGATCGGCTTTCAGCGTATCGGCAAATTCCAGGACAGTCACTTTCGAGCAGATACCAGCCAGGTCGATAGCCGCCTCGATTCCCGAGTTACCTCCACCCACTACAGCCACATGCTTTCCTTTATAAAACGGTCCGTCGCAATGCGGGCAAAAAGCAACACCACGTCCAATATACTCTGCTTCGCCGGGAACATTCAGTCGGCGCCAGCTTGCTCCGGTAGCGACGATCACTACCGGTGCGATCAATTTATCTCCGGTCGAAGTGGTCAATATTTTATCACGACCCTCCACTACCACATTTTCTACCCGGCGATGTTCGAGGATATCGATCGGATAATCTTTCATATGCGACATCAGGTCGAGTGCCAGTTGCTGGCCGGTCGTTTGGGGAACGGAGATCATATTCTCGATACCCACTGTCTCTTTTACCTGACCGCCTACACGATCCGCCACGACTGCCACATTCAACCCTTTACGCGCCGTGTAAATAGCAGCTGCACTACCGGCAGGGCCACCGCCCACAATGATCACATCGTAGTTCTTTTCTACCACAGGCAGGTCTGTCTCTTCCACGCCATACTGAGCTTCCAGCTTACCGAGCAGTTCGCCGAAATTGCCCCTACCTACATGGATCAGTTTCCCGTCGGCAAAGACAGAAGGAACACCCTGCACTTTCATGGCTTCCACTTCTTCCTGATTGATCGCTCCGTCCACCATCTCATGCGTAATCTCCGGGTTCAGCGTAGCCATAGCATTCAGAGCCTGTACTACGTCAGGACAGTTGGTACAGGTCAGAGAGACATAAGTTGTCAGCTTGACCGGACCGTTCAGAGCTTTCACGCGGTTGCAGATACTTTCGTCGGGAATATTCTTTCCTTTCCCGTCACTGTTCAGAAGCGCCAAGAGCAGGGAGGTAAATTCATGTCCATTGGGAACGGCACGGAATTTAATACCGGTCTTTTCGCCATTTTTCAATAAAGAAAATTCCAGTCCTTCTCCGTCGGCCACCTGTACAGAGATCTTATCGGAACAGTCTGCCACATCGTTCAGCAGCTCCAACAGTTCCTTCCGGCTTTCGTGTTCAGGGGATACCTGAACATCAAACATATATTCGTTCGTCAGTCCGGCAAAAATACCGGATAACTGATCTTTCATTGAAGAGTCTAACATTATTAAAATCCTCCTTATTATTAGTTGTTTATTCTTTGATAGCTTCGAGCTATCCTATTATCAAATGAACCTGTAACTAAGTATGCCTCAAAGACAAAAAAGGCCGACAAAATGTTGTCGGCCTCCAGTTTTACTATTAGATCTTACCGACCAGATCGATGCTCGGTTTCAATGTTTCGCCACCTTTTTTCCATTTAGCGGGACAAACTTCACTCGGATGTTCAGCGATGAACTGAGCTGCTTCTACCTTACGAAGCAATTCGTCTGCATTACGACCGATACCGTTATCGTTGATTTCAGCCAATTTGATCTTTCCTTCCGGATTTACCAGGAATGTACCACGGTAAGCCATACCGTCTTCTTCGATCATTACACCGAATGCACGGCTCAATACGCCTGTCGGGTCAGCCAACATCGGGTATTTGATCTTACGAATCGTTTCAGAAGCATCGTGCCATGCTTTGTGTACGAAGTGTGAATCTGTACTTACAGAATAAACTTCTACGCCCATAGCCTGGAACTGGTCATATTTGTCAGCCATATCTACCAACTCGGTCGGACAAACAAATGTAAAGTCAGCCGGATAGAAAAAGAAAATAGCCCATTTGCCTTTGATATCGTCGCTGCTTACAGTTTCGAACTTACCGTTATGGTATGCCTGTACTTTGAACTCGGGTGCTTGTGAATTGATAATAGGTTCCATAGAATTTTTATTTTAATCGTTATTACTATTTTGTTTTGTTTCTGGTGCAAAGATAAGTTGCCGGTTCGAGGTAAGAACAAAAAATCCAATCGAAAGGTTTTATGCCCTCATAGACAAAATCTTTGAGTATCAGTATTTCAGAGTTATTAACAAGTGGATTCAATCCGGCCAGCACAGACTCTCACCCTTGATTTCCGAGGTTTCGAACTCCAGAGTGGCATGATGTATACCAACATGTTGAAGCTCGTGTTTGATCTCCTGTTTGATGCGTTCCATATCAGACAGATCGTCGATCGAGACATGCGCGGTCAAGGCTGTTTCAGTCGTGCTAATCGCCCAGATATGCAAGTGATGTACACCCCGTACGCCTTCCACGGCATGCATGGCCTTTTCCACCTTTTCGATATCGGTCCCGGCAGGAACGCCGTCGAGCGAAAGACGTAAACTGTCACGCAACAATCCCCAGGTAGAATAAATGATGACCAAAGCAATAATCAATCCGATAACCGGGTCGATAATATACCATCCCGTATGTGCAATGACAATTCCGGAAATAACGACTCCGACAGACACCAGCGCATCCGCCGCCATATGCAGATAAGCTCCCTTCACATTCAGGTCTTTATCCTTATCCTTCATAAAAAGCCATGCCGTAACCGCATTGACAACAACCCCGATCCCTGCAACCCAGGCGATTGCATCTCCTTCTACCGGACGGGGATGAAACAGTTTCGTTATGCTCTCAGCTATAATAATACCGACAGCGACCAACAGAATGACCGCATTCAGCAGAGAGACCAATACCGTACTTTTCTTATACCCATAAGTATAACTGGCCGTTGGATGTACTTTTGCCAGCCGGAAAGCCAGCATAGCCAGTACCAGGCTGGCGACATCCCCCAGGTTATGTCCGGCATCGGATAGCAAACCGAGCGAATTATACCAGAAGCCCGCAGCAAACTCGGCTACAACAAATGCCAGGTTCAGGGTAATACCGATGATAAAGGCTTTATTCAAAGAAGTTATTTCGTGATGATGGTCATGATGATGTTGTTCCATATTCATTCTTACTTTTATTGGAGTAACAAAATGAAACAAAACTATGTTTTTCCTAGCAATAAAAATATACCTGATTGTAGGTAAAATGTCACACGGTAATACCCTGTTTCTTAAATATCTCTTTGGCATTCGCCAGACGTTCGGCAGACAAAGGTTCCACGTCTTTTAATTTGTATTCGATTCCTTGTGCTTCATATTTATAAGCACCCATTGTATGATAAGGCAACAGTTCTGCTTTCTGCACCATTTTATAGCGGCTGATATATTCAGCCAGTTTATTCAGCGCATCGTCATTATCGGTCAGTCCGGGAACGATGACATGGCGGATCCATACGGGAACACCACGTTTCTCCAGTTCATCCAGGAAACGTAACGTATTATCCAGCTTCACAGCCGTTAACCGGGGATGTAATTCAGGATCGATCGTTTTTATATCCAACAGGACCAGGTCGACATAATCCAACACTTCCAACGCTTTCGGTGTACAGATATAACCGGAAGTATCCAATGCCGTATGAATACCGGCTTCCCGGCAAAGACGGAAAAAAGCGGTAAGGAATTCAGCCTGCAACAAAGGTTCTCCTCCGGTGACAGTCACACCACCTTTAGCTATAAAATTTTTGTAGCGCAAGACTTCCGCCAGAAGTTCTTCCGGTGACAATTGGTATTTAGCACCTCCCCGGCTGTCCCAGGTATCCGGATTATGGCAATAGAGACAACGAAGCGGACATCCCTGCATAAAAACGACAAAGCGAATTCCGGGTCCATCGACTGTACCGAAACTTTCTAAAGAATGAATTTTCCCCTCCATAAGCAGATGACAAGTGATAGTCGACAGATGACAGATGACAGCCAGGACACATTTACGCATCCTCTAACTGTCAACTATCACTTGTCAACTGTCAACTTTTAAAGTGAGTGATTGATTGTTCTTGAAATGACATCCAACTGCTGTTCGCGTGTCAGTTTCACGAAGTTCACGGCATAACCGGAAACACGGATGGTCAGCTGCGGATATTTTTCAGGATGGTCCATAGCATCCAACAGTAATTCCTTATCGAAAACGTTCACGTTCAGATGTTGACCGCCGTCAGGAGTAAAGTAACCATCCAGCAAACCTACCATATTGGCGATCTGAATATCACGTTCTTTACCTAAAGTAGACGGAGAAACGGCAAATGTATAAGAAATACCGTCATGTGCATGCTGGAACGGCAACTTGGCAACAGAAGCCAGTGCGGCAATCGCCCCCTTGGTATCGCGTCCGTTCATCGGATTGGCACCCGGAGCAAACGGCGTACCGCCTTCACGTCCGTCAGGCGTAGCACCTGTCTTCTTTCCATATACGACATTAGAAGTAATGGTCAGGATAGACTGTGTCGGAGTAGCGTTACGGTATGTCTGGTGCTGACGCAGATATTCCATGAACATTTCAGTAATATCCACAGCAATACTGTCCGTACGGTCATCGTTGTTTCCGAAAGGAACATAATCGCCTTCGCGCTCAAAACCGACAGCCAGTCCGCGTTCATCACGGATCACCTTCACCTTCGTATCGCGGATAGCCGCCAATGAGTCGGCCACGATAGAAAGACCGGCAATACCTGTCGCACGGATACGTTCCACATGACCGTCGTGCAAGCCCATCTCAAATGCTTCGTAAGCATACTTATCATGCATATAATGGATGATCTTCAGAGCATTGACATATACCTTCGCCAACCAGCGCATCATCTGTTCGTATTTCTCCATTACTTCGTTATAATCGAGGTATTCGCTGGTGATCGGCTCGAACTTCGGAGCTACCTGCGCACCTGAACGTTCGTCACGTCCGCCATTGATCGCATACAGCAAACATTTAGCCAGGTTGGCACGTGCACCGAAATATTGCATCTGCTTACCGATCTTCATCGGAGATACGCAGCAGGCAATACCATAATCGTCGCCATAATCCGGACGCATCAGATCGTCGTTCTCATACTGGATAGCAGAAGTATCGATAGAAACCTTTGCACAGAAACGTTTCCAGTTTTCAGGAGCATTATTGAACCACAGCACCGTCAGGTTAGGTTCCGGAGCCGGGCCGAGGTTATATAATGTATGCAGATAACGGTAAGATGTCTTTGTCACCAGAGAACGGCCGTCGACACCTTGTCCGCCTAAAGATTCAGTCACCCACACAGGATCGCCGGAGAACAGATCGTTATATTCCGGAGTACGCAGGAAGCGGACAATACGCAGTTTGATGATGAACTGGTCGATCAACTCCTGTGCTTCTTCTTCCGTCAATTTGCCCTCACGGATATCTTTTTCAAGATAAATATCGAGGAAAGTAGAAGTACGTCCCAACGACATAGCCGCACCATCCTGGTCTTTTACAGCAGCCAGGTAAGCCAGATAGACAAACTGAACGGCTTCGCGTGCATTCTTAGCCGGCTGTGTCACATCGAAACCGTAACTTGCACACATCTTTTCGAAAGCCCTCAAAGCCTTGATTTGTTCGGATATCTCCTCACGGCTCTGGATAATCTCTTCTGTCAGTTCCTGAATATCGAGTCGTTTCAGATAGTTCTTCTTCTCTGTGATCAGGATTTCAGTACCATACAATGCTACACGGCGGTAGTCACCGATGATACGTCCGCGTCCGTAAGCATCCGGCAGACCGGTGATAATAGCGGAGCGACGTGCTGCAATCATTTCATCCGTATAAGCTGAGAATACGCCTTCGTTATGCGTCTTTCTGTATTTCGTGAAGATTTCTTTTGTCATCGGGTCCAGCTCATAGCCATAAGCGGTCAAGCTGTTTTCTACCATGCGGACACCGCATTTCGGGAAAATACCGCGTTTCAGCGGAGCGTCTGTCTGCAAACCGACAATGACCTCATTTTCCTTGTCGATATACCCGGGACCGTACGTATCTATCCCCTGCGGTAATTTAGTTTCAGCATCGTAAACACCTTTCTCCCTTTCTACCTTAAACATTTCGGTCAGTTTATCCCAAACCTTTTTCGTCTTATCCGAGGAGCCCTTCAGGAAAGAATCATCCCCTTCATAAGGTTTATAATTGTTCTGGATAAAATCCCTTACATTAATCTCTCTTTTCCAAATTTCGCCTTTGAACTGCGCCCAGTTCTCGTTTTCAAACTTCATACCTATCTTTGTTTACTTCGGTTTTAATTTCGGTACAAAGGTACAGCTTTTATATGGGACAAGAAACTGATCATATATACTTGATATGCCGGAAACGGTCAAAATGCCTACTAATAGTTACAAAAAAGGCCGGAGAATAGTAGCATATAGCCTCTTTTAGGTATCATAGCGTATGGATTATAAATAATAACAAAAAAATAAAAAAGAGACCATCCTTCACAGGGGAGCCCCTTTTTTATGTCGGAAACAACCAATAAAAACTTCCCGACATACGTTTAATCATCTTATATGCTTACATAATTAGCAAAAAGGTTTTGATATAGCGATTATACTAATAGTGTTACTTTTTACATTTGCAAAGATAGAGGCGCCCCGGAAAGTACACAATACCTATTATAGAGTAAAAAGGGAGGTGTCTGTTACCTACTTTGTGTTATATTAAGTAAATTGCTTTCTGTACTAAAGAAAAAACGAAGAAATAAAAAGAGCCATTCTTCACAGGATGGCTCATCTTTTATATGAAAGGGACAACCAATAAAAAACTCCCTTCCACTTGGGTATTTTACCTTAAATAATAGGTGTACATAAAAATCAACAAATCGGGGTTTTGGTCAGGACGATTATACTAATAGTAAAACTTAATTGATGGTGCAAATATACGGGCACTACCCTAAGGCCACAATACCTATATATATGTAAAATGGACTCATTTCTAACTATTAGTAGGGATTACAGGACAAAAAATCACCAGCGCAGCTATTCTGCCAGCAGATTCTCTCCCGTAACATATACCACCGACCTGCCCGCCCCTCGGCGACGAAGAATACCCTGGTCAAGGAAAGCATTCAGCTCGTTCATGGCCTCGTAAGGAGTCAATCCGGTCAGCCCTATATATTCCTTTCGTGTAATGCAAATGTTTATTTTGAGGAAAGAGATCAATTTATCCTTCCTCTCTTCCACGGTAGAGTGGCTTATTTTCTGTCTCCGTGTCAGGGAATGCACACGTTCGAACTTCATCTCCTGTTTGATTTTTTTGCGAAATTCACTGCTGATTCTCATAGTATATATAGATTATTATTTATGTCAAAGAAACAAAATTCCATTTAAACAAATTTTCATTCAAAAATCATTCTTTATTCATTCGACATCTGTCGAATGAATAAAGAATGATTTTTGAATGAGATAGACACCTTTGAGAAAGGAATGCTTTTATATAAAAATAACAATTTAATACCTATTACTAGGTAGCCAAAATCAAATTATACCTATTATAGGTGACTACCCAAATTCTTATATATGTTTATATTTGCAAATATAATTCACACATAAATATTAATATTATGAAACAGTTTATCCTATCTTTATTTATTATTCTAGCAAATATATCAAATATATCTGCAAAAGTTGTCCTTCCTTATCAGATTTTACAAACGAATATTACATATTCATATAATGTAGTCGTGGGGAATGTCCTTAATAATGGAACAGTTGTAACATTCAATGGTAATGGACTTAATAACACGGGGATATCTAGCGGTACATGTACTCTCGTATTATCTAAATCTCCTTATTTAGACAATTATTCAGAATGCTATTATTCTATTCCATGCAAACAAATACGTCTAAATAAACCGGGAGTAGAATCAAAGAACGTTTTTCCACTCAAAGACAATGATCAGCATCGACTTATTAGCATAAATGATGATGGATTCTACACTTTTACACATAGAAAAGAGCGAATCCCTAATGGAAAATATTATCAATATATAATACTAAATTTTGCTTTAAATCCAGCAGGAAGCTGGGCCATCATAAAAGAAGCCAATAATCAAATGATAGAAGTAAAAGATTGACTATATTATGCTGCAAAAAAAGCAGATCCTACCCCCGAACCTGAACCCGAAAAGAAATTTGACTTATCTGTTGAAAGCATAAAAGTAACTCCCAACAGCAACAGTATCAATGGTGATGTTAAAGCTTCTGTAACCATCAAGAATAACGGGAATAAAACAGCAAATAATTGCTGTGTACGATTCTTTTTATCCAAATATAACACCGTATACAAACCATATCAATATTTATTTTCAACAGTATTTAAACTAGGTTCACTTGATGCCGGAAAATCGACGACACATGAGGAAACATTAAATATTTTAAGTCAATCTGCTGCATCACCAGGATCCTACTATATAATTGCAGATGTATATTCATCAACTGCTGAAAAAGAGGATAGTGATGATACAAATAATCAAAAAGCGACTCCTTTTACAATAAAAAGTGGCAAATCTTTAAATATTATAAACAATAGATCTTCCATACAAATAACTAACATTACCGAAGAGGATCTCGGGAACACAATCTTCATAACAGGCAGTAATGCCAGATCAATAAAAGAAATTCCAATCAATACAACTAACGAAATTAACATTACAAACAATTGGTCAGACCCCATTTTATTTATAACTATTATTGATAAAGATGGAAATCGAAAAGATATTAAGATTAACAATACAAAATAAAAATCTAATTTTCAACTCTTAAACGGCACACGATTCAAGTATTTTATTCAGATAGCTAGAACTACAAACAATAATGCCATAGTTCTAGCTGTCTGAATTATTCATAAATAGACATCTCTATTTATAAAGCATTTAAGATTTTTATAATATTGATATTGAACAACAATCATTCTATTCGTAGATACTCTCCTCCTCAAAAGTTCAAATAAGACCTATATATCAGCAAAATAAACTTGTCACTAACCATTAATGGAGATTTTGCAGCATTTTTCCAGCAAAACTCCATATAATACCTACAAATAGGTAACATTGGGTAATTTTTACCTACTATATGCGATTGCGCATACTTTTTAACCGCCCTAATTTTGCCAAAAATTTCAAAAGGCAATGAGAAAATTAACAAATTTGTTGGCTATCACTCTACTTGGATCCTGCGCAACAGCCTTCGCACAGAACGAAGAGACACTTACATCAGCAGAAGAATCTGCAGAAATTTATGCAAGCGGTTATGAAAAATTTAGATTTGGCGGTTATGGTGAAATGGCAGCCAGCTATATGGATTATCAATGGAACAGATTAACCCCCTACGGATCAGCTAAAAAAAGTCGGGGTAGCATATCTATACCACGTTTTATCGTCGCTTTCGATTACAAATTCAGTCCTACATGGATATTAGGAGCAGAAATAGAATTTGAATATGGAGGGACTGGCCTGGCACGTGAATTGGAATGGTACTCTGAAGGTGGAGAATACGAAATGGAAGTAGAAAAAGGAGGAGAAGTTGCTCTGGAACAATTCCATATTACCAAACTGATTCATAAATCATTCAATATACGTGCCGGACATATTATTGTTCCAGTTGGTTTGACTAATGCACATCATGAACCGATCAATTTCTTTGGAGTATACCGTCCTGAAGGGGAAACGACAATTCTCCCTTCAACATGGCATGAAAATGGTATTGCATTCTTTGGAACAATAGGAAAGTTTGATTACGAAGCTATGCTTGTTGCAGGGTTAGACCCATTAGGCTTCCGTAATACAGAATGGATTGCCAGTGGAAAACAAGGAGCATTTGAAATTGACAACTTTACAAGTCCAGCTGTTGCAGGACGCATTAATTATAGCGGAGTAAAAGGCTTACGTGTTGGAGCCTCCGCCTACTTTAATCGCTCTTCTAAAAATGCATCCAAGCCTCAACGGACATCTGGATACAATTTTGATGTTACAGTTCTTACAGCTGATGCTCAATATAAAACAAAAAATCTGACAGCACGGGCTAACGTTGTTTATGGGAATCTCAGTAATAGTGAAAAATTATCACAAATAAATCAAGGTAGTACGGGTAGTTCGGGATATCCCCGTACACAAGTAGGAAAAAATGCGATCAGCTACGCAGCTGAAGCAGGCTACAATGTAGGCTCATTTTTTAACGACAATGCACCACGCATATACCCATTCGTACGCTATGAATATTACAACCCTATGGAGAAAACACAGGGAAAAGTATTAGCAGATAAACGTATGCAGATATCAATGTGGACTGCCGGAGTTAACTATTACGCACTTCCTAACCTGGTTATAAAAGCTGATTATTCCAATCGCCGTGTCGGCGGAGGAAACTATAACAGTGAAAACATGATATCAGTAGGTATCGCATATATCGGCTGGTTTTTGACTAAATAAATCAATTAAACAATAAATTATATGGAAATGAAAAAGCAAAATCTTTTTGCCATGTTGTTTTTAAGCATGGGTATGTTTCTCACAACAGCTTGCAGTGATGACGAATCAGACAAAGAAGATGATGGTGACAAAAAAGTCACAGCGGAAATGCTGGATAAAGTTATTGTCACTTATGTAGACAAAACAGTTATTCCTACTTATGCTTTGATGGATGAAAAAGTTGAAGCACTGGACAATGCCGTAAAAACATTCATAGCCAGTGGAAACCAAAATGATCTGGATGCAGCTTGTGATGCATGGAGAGCAGCACGCAAACCTTGGGAAGAAAGCGAAGCATTCTTATACGGTCCTGCTGATTACGAAAATTTAGACCCCAGTTTGGATAGTTGGCCTTTACAGAAAGATGATATTGACCAGATCCTGGCAACACAAGATTTTTCGAGTTTAGATGATGATACAGAAGATGCACAGGGGGTCAGAGGTTATCACACATTAGAATATCTGTTATTCAATGACGGTAAACCTAAAGTAGCAACAACAGTTACAGCCAATGAAAAAGGATATATGCAGCGCGTTTCAGCTCGTTTGCTAAAAGATGCACAACGTCTGCATAAAGCATGGTCAGAAGGTCTAGGAACAACAGAAGTGCCAACAGCTTTCGGACAAGAAATGAAAGATCACAATGGTCGTTTATCCAGTGCTGCTCATGTTGTTAGTACAATCATCGACGACGGTATAAAAAATATTGCAGATGAAGTCGGTAGCCAGAAAATAGCAAATCCATACAACTATTGGAAATCCGGAGAAAAAGAACAAGCCGTTTTAGAAGTTGAATCTTGGTACAGCTGGAATTCTTTGGTAGACTATGAAGATAATATCATCAGTATTGAAAACTCATATTTTGGTGGACGTGAAGGAAGCCGTGATGAAGCAACCAGTATGTCAGCTCTTGTCAAGTCTGTGGATGAAAATCTGGATAGCCGGGTTAGAGAACAACTGACCGCAACACGAAAAGCTATCAGAAATATCCCTGCTCCATTCCGCAGTAATCTGGGTGCTACCACTGAAATCGAAGCAGCAATGAAAGCTTGCAGCGAGTTGTCAAATATTTTCACAGAAGTAGCTAATGCATTAGAAGTTAACAACTAACAAAAGCTAATCAAGGTAAATATAAAACAAATAACGATATGCGCGTATCTTACCGAAAATTATATTCAGATCGGGGATTCGTTAGATACAAAGTCCTTTATGGACTTTGTATCTTTGCGTTACTGAATGGCGCGACTTCTTGCGAAGACGGATTAGACGATACTGAGATCAGAAAACCTAACGGGAAACTTGCAAAACAAGAGGAGTTGTCTGCGGGAATTTCAACCCTTTTTAATTCCGGACCTAAAGCATATGATCAGGCAGCCGACTGGGTTACAGGAGAATATGATACTCGATTCAATTTAGGAGACAATTTATACGATCGTTCCCGGGGTACAGGTGAAGGAGTAGGAAATGGATTAGGTCCTGTTTATGCCGGTTATTCTTGTGGTAGTTGTCACAAAAATGCAGGACGGACCAAACCATCCCTTTATACAGACGGAGGATCCGGCACTTACGGATTTTCATCCATGCTAGTATATATTACCCGTAAAAACGGAGGGTTCTATCCACAATATGGACGTGTTCTGCACGATCAAGCCATCTATGGAGTAAAACCTGAAGGAAAACTTAAAGTAACTTTTACAGAAGAAGAGTTTGAATTTCCCGATGGAGAAAAATATCGTTTACAAACTCCACACTATAACATTACAGACTGGTATGCAGACAGTATAGCTCCATCCGATCTACGTATCACCGTAAGACAGCCGCTTCGCCATGTAGGTATGGGGCAAATGATGGCATTAGATCTCGATGAATTACAAGAGCTTGCCAACAGAAGTAATTATCCAGAGTATGGCATCAGTGGACGTCTGAACTGGATTACTGAACGGGGAGTTTATCAGATTGGCGTTTCTGGTAATAAAGCACAACATGCTGACCTAACAGTAGAACTTGGCTTTTCTTCTGATTTAGGAGTAACTAATGATCGGTATCCAGAAGAAGTATGTGAAGGACAAACTCAAATGATGGGTTTCTCTCAATATGGTGTAGATATATCAACGGAAGATATGGAAAATGTGGATCTTTATATGCAGGCATTAGGAGTTCCTGCACGACGAAATATCGATGATCCGACTGTTCTTTTGGGTGAAGAGAAATTTTATGAAGCTAAATGCCACTTATGCCATACAGTTACTTTGCATACCCGCCCACGTGGTACAATATTGTTGAATGGGACACAATTACCCTGGTTAGGGAGCCAGGTTATCCATCCCTATTCAGACTTCTTGCTACATGACATGGGACCAGGGTTAGATGACAACTATCCTAGTGGTTTAGCACAAGGTTGTGAATGGCGTACAACTCCGCTTTGGGGAATTGGATTACAGTCCATTGTCAACGGGCATACTTATTATTTACATGACGGACGAGCACGTAATTTGACAGAAGCAATTATGTGGCATGATGGCGAAGGTGCAGCCTCACGAATACTTTATTCACGAATGAGTAAAGAGGAGAGAGACGCTCTTATCAAATTCATCAATTCACTTTAATTCAGTTATTATATCGACAAAAGATTTACTTTATAAAAAAACAGAGAATGGAACTATCATATAAATCAATCGCAACAGCCCTGCTCATCTTGGCTGGAACAACTGCGTCACTAAAAGCACAAGATATACAAATAGATGACAAATACGTTGAGAATGATGTTGTATCCTTAGCAGGAAAAAAAGGATTCTCTTTCAGCACAAAAGCCGGGGATTTCTTATTTAAGCCGTATGCTTTAGTACAAGCTTCAGGGACTTTCAATTATTATGACGGGCCGGGGTTAGAAACTCCCTATGCCGATAATATAGCCAACTCCGGATTTGCTATACCTAATGCAATTTTAGGTTTCACAGGAAAAGCTTTTGGTAAAGTAACATTCAACCTCTCTATCAATGCTGCCAAAAGTGGTGGAGCCCTATTACAGCAGGCATGGTTCGATGTTGCTTTAAAAGAATCATTCCGTATCCGTGTCGGTAAATTTAAAACACCGTTTAGCCATGGTTATTTGACAACGCTCGGGGAAACTTTATTCCCTGTATTACCGACTTCCCTGAATACAGCAGTTTCATTACCATACTCTTTAAACTCTGTAAATCCTGTGTTTGCCACCGGTTTTGACTTAGGTATACAATTTCATGGGCTTGTCAACGGCAAATGGAATTATCAAGTAGGTATTTTCAATGGCACAGGGATCAATGTCAATACAGCAACAAAGACAATGAGTGACGATCATAAATGGCTTCCTTCTCTTCTTTATTCCGGACGTATCGCCTATATGCCCAAAGGAGTCATGCCCTCTACACAAGGAGATCCGGAAAATCTGAATGATAATAAAATAAGTATAGCCCTTGCTACGTCTTACAATGTAGAAGCAGAAAATGAAAGTAGCAATGATCTTCGTTTAGGTGTAGAGTTTTCCTGGATCAAAAACAGATTCTACTTTGCTGCAGAAGGTTATTATTTGAATATGAAATTTACCAAACGCCAAATGATATCTAAAGCATATAACTTTTGGGGAGCTTATGCACAGGCTGGTTATTTCATAACAGATAAATTACAAGGGGCACTACGCTATGACCTGTTTGACCGTAATGGAGCAGATATGGGAGGTTTACTAAATATGCCGGCAATCGGAGCTAATTACTATTTCTTCAATTCGAACCTGAAACTTCAAGTAATGTATCAGTTTATGGGACGTACTGGACATGCATCTCAAATCGATCGTGATGACGATGGAGTTGGCATGCCTATGCATTCAGCAACTGCGATGTTGCAATATACATTCTAAATATACAATAATGAATATTGATAATATGGAATATTTCATACGAAATTCTATTTTCTCCTTATTATTAACAAGTTGTTTGTTAAGCTGTGATGACGGGAAAATATATCCGAAAGAAACAGAAGAAGTCAGTGGAGGTAAAGCAACCATTAATGTTCGCTTTACCGGGCAAGAGGCCTGGCCATCTGAATATATGTTACTTTTTGCAGCTTTTGGAGATGATGAAGAAATGCCCGTTGTATCAAAAATAATCTCCAGGCCCAGCTCTGAGGATGAAGAAGTTTCTGTAACATTAAATGGATTGGATGAACGCACAAAAAGAATAACTGTAACGGTTGCCAACAAAGGACGACAGCCTTTATATCACTTTTATTCATATCCACTGGAAAATACAACAGAAGAAACAATTCTTCCTGTTGAAACAATAAATCTGGCGACATATGATCGTATACAACACCAGGTATACAACAATTATTGTATCGCCTGTCATGGAGCAGGAGATTATGCAGCTGCAGATCTTTATTTGACAGAGAATAAAAGTTATGAAGCAACAGTTAACGTTTCGGCTCCATTGTCATCAACAGGCAAAATGTTGATAAAGCCCGGACTGTCATCTCAAAGCTTTCTTGTTGATATTCTAACAAATGATATTGTAAACTATAATCACACTGACGTTCTTCCGGAAGATGAACTAATCACCCTCATCAAAACATGGATCAACGATGGTGCCAAAAAATAAAGTTAATGGCATTCAATACAAAAATATACGAACAAGACTTCATTCACGCTCAAATTTGTTCTTTTGAAGGCAAGGGAGGGGTGACGGAATATCATATACTATTTTCCGTTACCAACCCTTCGCTGCCTTTTACCGAACAATTGGATAAATTAGAAAAAGCATACGAAACAGTAACAAAAGAAGAAGCCGGTAAAGCCGTAGCCGTATTCCGCCGATATTTCCTGAGCGATGCGGCAAATCAAACGGAACCACTGATGGAACGGGAATGTGAAAACCCGTTCTGTGCATTATCGATCGTACAACAAGCTCCGCTAAACGGTACTAAAATAGCCTTATGGGCTTATTTACAAACCAATATGACTACGGAGACCTACAATTCCGGTATGTTTGAGGCTTCTCATAATAAGTATCGCCATCTGTGGACCGGCGGTGCATACAACAAGACTGCCACATCCGAATATCAGACACGTCTGTTACTGAACGATTATGTGCTGCAACTGACCGAACAACATTGTACGCTGGCAGCCGACTGTATCCGGACCTGGTTTTTCGTACAGAATGTAGATGTAAACTACGCCGGTGTCGTAAAAGCCCGCAAAGAGGTTTTCATCACACAGAATCTGACGGAGAAAACGCACTACATAACCAGTACCGGGATAGAAGGACGCCATGCCGATCCGGAGGTATTGGTACAAATGGATGCCTATACGGTAGACGGCCTGCAACCGGAACAGATACAGTTCCTCTGCGCCCCTACCCATTTGAACCCGACGTATGAATACGGTGTCACCTTTGAACGGGGCACAGCCATTTCGTACGGTGACAGGAAACAGATATTCTTGTCGGGAACAGCCAGTATCGATAACCGGGGGGAGATCGTCCATCCCGGAGATATTTTGAAACAGACTGAACGGATGATGGAGAATATCAGCGTCCTGCTGCAGGAGGCCGGAGCTTCCGTTGCCGATATCATGCAGGCTATCGTCTATCTTCGCGACCCGGCAGATTACGAGGAAGTAAACCGTTATATCCGTACCCATCACCCGGATATGCCGCACCTGATCGTACTGGCACCGGTATGTCGTCCGGGATGGCTGATCGAAACGGAATGTATTGCCGTTATTCCGGCAGACTTTCCGCAATACCCCTGTTTATAAATAAAACACCATAAATACAACAACATGTATAAACAAGGAAAATACAAAGAGACAGATAAAATGAGCGACTTGATTTGCGAGAACTATCCCATGGTTCTCGTAATGAGCCGCTTCGGTATCGACCTGGGATTCGGGGAGAAAAACATCGGGGATGTATGCCGGCAGAACGAAGTGGATTGCTGCACGTTCCTTACCGTTGTCAATTTCCTTTCGGAAGAAAATTCAGGTACGATCAACGAGATCAACAATTGCCTTTCCCTACGGTCGCTGATCACTTATCTGCATAATGCGCACGATTATTTCCTAAACTTTCGGTTGCCGCACATCCGCCGTAAACTGACGGAAGCGATCACCGGATGCCCGGGCGATATCGCCTTCGCTATCACTAAATTCTTCGACGACTATGTCTACGAGGTCCATAAACATATGTCGTATGAAGAAAAGATCGTCTTCCCTTATGTACGCAACCTGCAAGACGGAGTGAAAGATTCCAAATACAATATCAGTATCTTTCGCAAGCGGCACGACCAGATAGAGATGAAGATCGTCGAACTCAAGAATATCCTGCTCAAATACTATCCCGGACCCGACAATTATCTGCTGAACAGTGTCCTGTTCGATATCTTTGCCACCGAACAGGATCTGGCTTCTCATAACCGGGTAGAAGATATCCTCTTCGTTCCCGCCGTACTAGCAATTGAAAAAACAATCAAATGACCGTTGCTTTATGAGCACTAACTTTAAAATAGCTGTTGCAGAACCATCTTCCATTATTCGTTGCGGGCTGATCACCATCCTGAAACGGCTGCCCGGACTGCATATCCAGTTGGCGGAAATCGCTACCGCAGAATGTCTGGTGGAAAGTCTACGCATGCACCGGCCGGAAGTACTGATCATTAACCCTTCACTTCCCGGCTATTTCGGAATACAGCACCTGAAAGAAGAATGTGGCTGCCCCGAAATGAAATGTATCGCGATTGCCTGCATGGCTACCGACCACGCCATGTTTCGCCCTTATGACGACCTGATCAATATTTATGACAGCCCCGATGAACTGAAACATAAGCTGGAGCGGCTGAATGCGGAAGAAGTCACTCCCGAACCCGAAGAGGAAGAACAACAGACCCTCAGCGCCCGGGAAAAAGAGATCGTCGTCTGTGTCGTAAAGGGTATGACCAACCGGGAAATAGCCGACCGTTTGTACCTTTCCACCCATACCGTGATCACCCACCGCCGGAACATCGCCAGAAAGCTACAGGTGCATAGTGCCAGCGGTCTGACCGTATATGCCATCGTAAACAAACTGGTCGAATTGAATGATATTAAAAAGACCTGACAAGTCAGTTTTATTTTCTTTTCACATTCCAAAATTTGGCTTCAGACTGATATACTGTATCTTTGGGAAAGAAACAATAATAGATATCAGCTACCATGGAGTTAACAACAAAACAATACGATAAAACAGAGGTACAGATCACTTCATTCGAAACCAAAAAGGGAATTACGGAATATCATGTCATCTTCCAGCAAACAAATTATATGGAAGATTATCCCACCCAGTTACAGAACCTACAGCAGGCATATAAACAATGTGTCGAAGAACTTCCGGGAAATCCGACTGCCGTATTCCGCCGCTACTTCCTGAGTGACGTAACCAACCAGACTGCTTTGTTAATGGAAAAGGACCGTTCCAACCCGTATTGTGCTTTATCTATCGTACAGCAGGCTCCCATGAACGGGACAAAGATAGCTCTCTGGGTATGGCTCCAGACCGGAGTTCAGACACAAGTACTCCCCAGCAATCTGTTCGAAGCACGTCACGGCAGTTACCGCCAATTGTTCGGTGCCAACCTCTGCAACCGTGCTGCCAATTCGGAATATCAGACACGGCTTATCTTCCGCGATTATATCATGCAACTGACAGCAGCCAACTGCACGCTGGCCAATAACTGTATACGTACCTGGATATTCGTACAGAATGTCGACGTGAACTATCCGGGGGTAGTCAAAGCCCGCAAGGAGGTTTTCGCTACGCAGAACCTGACGGAAAACACCCATTTCATAGCCAGTACCGGTATCGAAGGCCGTTATCAGGATACAAATGTGTTCGTTACCATGGATACGTACGCCGTTTCGGGTATCGGACGGGAACAGATCCAATATCTGTACGCTCCCGACCATCTGAGCCGGACTTATGAATACGGAGTAACCTTTGAAAGAGGCGTTGCCATCACATACGGTGACCGCCGTCATGTTTTCGTATCCGGTACGGCGAGTATCGACAGATATGGCGAGATCGTTCATCCGGGCGATGTGATCAGGCAATCGGAGCGTATGATCGAAAATATCACCGCCCTCCTAAACGAAGCCGGTGCCGACCTGAACGATATCATGCAAGCCATCGTCTATATACGTGATACCGGCGACTTCGCCCGTGTGCAACAGTATATGGAAACCCAACATCCGAATATGCCTTACCTCATCGTCCGGGCTCCGGTATGCCGCCCGGGTTGGTTGGTCGAAATCGAATGTATTGCCGTCATAGCCGTAGATGAACCGGAATATGCTCCGTTATAATCGATTATTATGCTTACATTTGTAGCAACACTTTAAAACAAAAGCCTTATGACATTCTTACAACGCAAACAGAAACTGATAGACCGCCTAGAAGAGACCTTCGACGAGGATATCCTCGACAGGATTGAAGAAATCTTCAACGAACAGGATGGCGTTAAAGCAGAAAGTCCCTATGTTGAAGACGGTGTTCTCCATTTCTCCCCCGAACTGAAAGGAAGAATTGACTTGGCATTAGAACAGATGCGGAGCGGGCAGACTTATACGGAAGAAGAAATGGATCAATTCTTTGACGAATGGCTAGGAAAAGAAGAAGAATAAGTTGGACACAGAACTCCAAAGCAGAAGTTAAATGTATTATGGAGTTCTACAATAAACGTAACGGCAGTCCCCGATACAGCAACTTTTTGAAGGAAAAGATCAAAGAGACCCTGAAGCTAGTTGCTGCCCAGCCAATGATAGGCTATCCGACAGAATACCCCCATATCCGTCATGCCCTCGTTATAGACGACTATTCCGTATTCTATCACCACAGCGACGAACAGATTACCGTCCTTGTCCTGTGGGATAACCGTCGTAATCCGGCGCGTCTGGCCTATACGTTACGTAATCAGGACCCTAAATATCTGAACGAGCCGATGGCTCCATATGGAGAACAAACAGACCCAACAAACGTGAAAGATTAATAACAAGCCAAGAGGTTCCCTAAAAAAGAAGTATCTTTGAGCAGTCAAACACCAAAACAAAAAAGAAAGGACGATTATAGCTTATGTATAAAAATGGGAAATACCGGGAAACCGACAAAATGAGTGATCTTATATGCGAGAACTATCCGATGGTGCTCGTGATGAGTCGTTTTGGCATTGCCCTGGGCTTCGGTGAAAAGAACATCGGAGAAGTATGCCGTCAGAATGGTGTCGATGCCTGTACTTTTCTCACAGTCGTCAACTTCCTGACACAAGATGTATCCGCCCCGGTTATGAACGTAGACAAATGCCTGTCCATCGAGGCGCTGATTACCTATCTCCATAATGCACACGATTACTTCCTCAATTTCCGGCTGCCGCATCTGCGCAGAAAGCTGCTGGAATCGATCGGCGAATGTCCGCAGGACGTAGCCTTTGTCATCCAGCGTTTCTTCGATGAATATGCCGAAGAGGTAAATAAACATATGTCATACGAAGAGAAAGTCGTTTTCCCGTATGTCCGCGATCTGTTGAAAGGAGTAAAAGATCCGAAATATAATATTTCTATTTTCCGCAAACGGCATGACCAGATAGAAATGAAGATTGTCGAACTGAAGAACATCCTGATCAAATATTACCCCGGTCCCGGAAGTAACCTGCTGAACAGTGTCCTCTTCGATATCTTCGCCACGGAACAAGACCTGGCTTCCCACAACCATGTGGAAGACTACCTCTTCATGCCTGCAATACTTGCATTAGAAAAAACAATTAAATAACAACCTATGAGTGCTTATTTGAAGATCGTTATTGCTGAACCTTCCGCTATTATCCGCAGCGGGTTGGAAACAATGTTGAAGCACCTGCCAGGTCTCCGCATCCAGATCTCAGAAATAGCAACCATCGAATCGCTTACAGAAGATCTCCGGACACACCAACCGGATATCCTTATCATCAACCCTTCTATCCCGGGTTATTTCACGATCCCCCACTTAAAAGAGATGACCGGATGCCCGGATATGAAGTGTTTCGCCCTGCTTTATACCCTCACGGACCATTCCCTCACCCGTTATTACGACGATCAGATCAGCATCTTCGACAGTGCCGACGAGCTGAAGCATAAACTGGAGCGCCTGCACGCGAAGAAAGAAGAAGGTAATGACGCAGACGAACAACAAACTTTGAGTACGCGCGAGAAAGAGATCGTCGTCTGCGTAGTCAAAGGTATGACCAACCGCGAGATAGCCGACCGCCTGTTTCTCTCCACCCACACCGTCATCACACACCGGAGGAACATCGCCCGCAAACTACAGGTACACAGTGCCAGTGCCCTTACGGTCTATGCCATAGTGAACAAGCTGGTAGAACTTAGTGACATCAAAAAGGCCTGACTTGGAGAGGCTTCGGCGTGCCCCTTAATAATTAACGCTAACATTTCACCCTTTTTTTATAACAACCACGAACATTCACGTCTCTACTTATGTTACATTCATGAGTATCACTAATAATGAATATCATATGAAGAGATTCTTTTTAATAGGAGCAACGTTATTATTCTCATTGTATGCAAGTGCACAGCATGTTGCGTTAAAGAACAATATCGTCTACGATGCCACCGCCACTCCCAACTTAGGTCTGGAAGTAGGATTGGGGAAGAAGGTTACGATGGACCTTTCTGCGGGTTATAACCCATTCGAGTTTAACAACGACAAACAGTTCAAGCATTGGCTTGCCCATGCCGGCGTTCGTTTCTGGACTTGCGAGAAGTTCAACGGTACGTTCATCGGAGTCCATGCCCTGGGCGGGCAGTACGATGTAGCCGGATTCAAGTTGCCGTTCGATATGTTCAAGAAACTGGAAAACCATCGCTACGATGGTTATATGTATGGTGGAGGCGTCAGTATCGGTCATCAATGGATATTGAGCAAACGCTGGGGACTCGAAGCCGAGATCGGTGCAGGCTACGCCCGTATGCATTACGACGAATACGCCAAAGGCAAAGATATGCCGAAACTTCGTACAGGCAACCACAACTACTGGGGTGTGACGAAAGCGTCTATCTCTTTTATCTATTTTATCCACTAAAATCAAGCAAGCAAAATGAAGAAGTTATTCTATATAGCAACCGTTTTATTATGCTCCGCCTATGGGAGCATGCAGGCACAGACTGTTAGCCCCGACGGTATAGCATACAGCGACCTGCAAGTAAAAAAAGAGGGTAGCCAGGTTGTATTATCGACAACCGCCAACCTCACCAACATGAACCTGAAATCGCAGAACATGGTTATCATCACTCCGGTTCTTCAATCGGCCGACAAGGCCAATACGATCAAGTTCGATCCGTTCGTCGTAACCGGCAAGAAACGTATGAAAGCGCTCGACCGCGAAATGGGCTTCGGTGCCGAACCGTTCGCACAGACACCGACCGTCATCTTCCGTCACAAGAAAAACCAGGCAGAGTCTATTCCGATGACCCTCTCCGTACCGTACGAAAGTTGGATGCGTAACGCCTCACTGGTGATGCAGGCGAATACGACCGGATGTGCTTCGTGCGACGTAGCCAGCAACATCACTCCGCTGTCATCACGCATATTGCCACCCGTAGTTGCACCGACTTACGAACTGAGCTATGTGACTCCTCCGGCAGAACCGGTAAAACAACGTAGCGAAACCCATTCGGCTTATCTGAACTTCGAAGTAGGCAAGTCTGTCCTGCTGCATGACTTCAAGAATAACGCTGCCGAACTGAAAGATGTCAACAAGATCGTGAATGAGGTACGCAATGACAAGAACCTGAAGTTCACCGAGTTCAACATCACCGGTTATGCATCTCCTGAAGGTGGTTACGAGTATAATATGAAATTGTCGGAAAGCCGTGCCAAAGCTTTTGCCACTTATATGAAGGATAAGGAAGATATGACTGCTTCATTGATGAAAGTCAATTGGGAAGGTGAAGACTGGATCGGCCTGCGCAACGCAGTCAAAGCATCCAACCTGTCCAATCGCGATGAAATCCTCAAAGTGCTGGAAATCTCCGATATCAACAAACGTAAAGCACAACTGAAAGCGCTGAACGGTGGTAAGACATATCGCATGTTGCTGGACGATTATTATCCTGCCCTGCGTCGTATCGACTATACACTGGCTTATATTGCCCGCCCGTTCGATGTAAACGAAGCCAAACAGGTAATCAAAACGAAACCTCAGTATCTGAGCCTGAACGAAATGTTCGTGGTAGCCAACACCTATCCAAAGGAAAGTGCTGAATTCAAAGAAGTATTCGATATTGCCGTACGTCTCTACCCGACCGATCCGGTTGCACAACAGAACACGGCTGCTCTCGAAATAGAACGCGGAGCTACCGATGCTGGCATCGAACGTCTGCAGAAGATCAACACGCCGGAAGCATGGAACAACCTCGGTGTTGCCTATGCGAAAAAGAAAGAGTATCAGAAAGCGCTCGAGTATTTCAGCAAAGCTGCTAATGCTGGTGTTGCAGCCGCAGTACAGAATAAGGAAGGATTAAGTAAATGGTTGGATGAGCAATAATCACTGCTTGCCGACAGGACAAGTAAGTCATGCTTAGTAGCACTATTAACGTACACGTAGTAACACTACTTACTTACATACAGCAGCACTAGCATGCTACATACGGTAACACTACTAAGACAGGACAAGATCCTGAATAATAATAATAAAACCCCGATAAGCATTATGCCTACCGGGGTTTTGTATTCATATAAGTAGATAAAAATCATTCTTTCGACTTCCACTCGCTGATCAGTTCATTGATCGTTTCCTTCACCGACATGATACGGCTGGTCTTCCAGGCATTACTTCCGGCAAAAGCATAACCGTTTTCAAAGTTTCCTTTGAAAGCATTATACAACGCTGTAACGATGCAATAAGGACTCTTCGAGATATCGCACGTCTTGATGCAGTTGAAAGGACATGCCTTCGGTTGCTTGATGCCTGCCTTCACCTTCTCGAGGAAGTTACAATGGATCGCACGCCCCGGCATTCCGACAGGGCTCTTGATGATCTCGATGTCTTTCTCTTCCGCTTTGATGTAGCTCTCTTTAAAAGCATCAGAAGCGTCGCACTCGGTGGTGGTGACAAAACGGGTTCCTAATTGAACGCCTGATGCTCCAAGGTCCATCATGCGTTTGATATCTTCACCCGTATAAATGCCTCCTGCTGCAATTACCGGGATACTCTTGTGATATTTCTCTTCAAAGAGAGAAACTTCGTGTACTACCTGCGGCAGTAACTCTTCCAGTGAGAAATGTTCGTCTTCAAGCTGGTTTTCCTTGTAACCAAGGTGACCGCCTGCTTTCGGGCCTTCCAACACGACAGCATCGGGAAGATAGTCGTAGTTGTTTTTCCATTTCTCGCAGATGATGCGTACGGCACGTGCACTCGATACGATAGGCACCAGCTTCGTTACGCTGTCTTTCTTCAGGAAAGACGGTAAGTCGAGAGGCAGACCTGCACCACTGAAGATAATATCGACCTTTTCGGCGATACTTGTCTTCACCAGTTCGGCGAAGTCAGACAATGCGACCATCACGTTTACACCGATGATACCTTTGGCCTTTTCACGGGCTTTACGTATCTCTTCAGCCAGGCCTAAATTGCCAGCTTCAGTGTAATTAGGAGATAATTTCTTATATAAAAGTCCGAGACCGGCGGCGGAGATAACGCCAATCCCACCTTCATTTGCTACGGCCGAGGCTAAGCCGGATAGAGATATACCTACGCCCATCCCACCCTGGATAATTGGGAAACGGGGTTTGAGATCTCCGATTGTTAATGTCTTCATGTAAGTTTATATAGTTTATAAATACGCAGCAAAGGTAGCACAATAAACCAAATGATGTGCAAAAAGGACCAATATTATTGCACAGGTATATCTTTTTTGTGCAATAACATCGGCCCTTCAGATTAAAACTAAAGCAAAACCTTTAAAGACTAAACTATTTAACCGGGATATAACCCACTTTCTTCACAATTTCTTGTCCTTCAGCAGACAACACATAATCGATGAAAGGCTTTACGCGGCCTTCACTTTTCACTTCGTAATAGTAGAACAACGGACGAACGATCGGATAGGTCTTGTTCTTTGCATTCGCAAAAGAAGGTTCTACATAATTCTTCCCGGCATCGTAAGAGACATGAAGCGGTTTTACGTCCTTATTGACATACGCCAGCCCGACGTAACCGATAGCACCTTTTGTCTGGCTCACCGACTGGATAATAGCTCCGGTAGCGGGCATACTCAGGATACCGTTCATATAATTCTTGTTCTTCAATACACTTTCCTTGAAAAACTCATAGGTACCGGAAGATGTTTCACGTGAATAAGCCACGATCTTCATATCGGCTCCGCCTACTTCTTTCCAGTTCTTGATCTTTCCGGTGAAGATACCTTCCAGTTGTTCACGAGTCAGGTTATCTACTTTATTGGACGGATGGACTACCACAGCCAGGGCATCATAAGCAATCACCACTTCCTTTGCGTTCTTCTTTGCTTCCTGCAGACGGACCTTTTCATCGAATTTCATCTTACGGGAAGACATGGCGATATCAGTCGTACCTTCCATCAGGGCAGAAATACCGACACCCGAACCGCCACCAGTAACCGTTACTTTCGTTCCTTTATTCTTATTCATAAAGTTCTCGGCTTCCGTCTGGCTGACCGGTAAACAGGTATCGCTACCTTTGATCTTCTGTGCAAATACGTTTGTTGTAAATAAACCGATGGCCATAGCGGCCAAAAGAATCGTCTTTTTCATTACTCTTTATTGAATTAATTTTCTTACTGCAAAGTAAGTACAGGCGTATTTCAACGGCATGAAACAGGTGTTACATTTCTATGAAGAATAAACCTGTAATCAGGCATGCCTTATTTGTAACTGAAGCTTATGCCCGGACAGGCTCCCATTCCGACTTGTTTTAGAATTTATACTGTAAACGGACGGTCAGGACATTGTCCTTGCGGTCTTTTTCGTATCCTTTTACGAAGTCGCTCTTTTCATTGAAGTTGAATTCATAGTAGGCCTGTACACGGATATGTTTATTAAAACGATAGAGAGCACCGACACCGAACGTACTTTGTGCCAGGTCGGTTTTAGAGGTATTGGAACCGTCCAAACCGATCTCATTCCCTTTCAACTTGGTATTCGGATCATATACATCATACTTGAATACGGCTGAGAACGGGGAAGTTCCGATATCCTGTACCAGGTAGAAAAAATAGCCGATGAACGGACGTTTGAACAAGGCATTCTCCGGCAGGTTTTCAGGGCGCGTACCGGTATTCGGGCTTTTACTGCTGGAAGCAATCCCAGGCTGCGTACCCAACAGGCCTTCAGCGCGTAATGTTGTTGTTCCCCATGAACTCAGAAAACTCAACTGCGCATCCAGACCGAGATATTCACGCTTCATATACGTACCCGTTTCATCTTTATCTATTTTGACGAAACGTTTATCCTTCATTTCGTAAGCTTCCGTTGTCGGATTGTAAACACCGCCATTATAATAAGAGAAACCCGCTCCCCATTTACCCCAGTTTCCGATTTCTTTCTCGGCTCCCAGACGCCCGATAAAATCTTTACGGCTGTCGGTTTCGCGATTGATACTGTTACCGGCAAACAATCCGGCGTCCAGACGAAGGAAACCCAAAGGACTTTCTTTCTTCGCACGCAGCGTTAACATGGCCCCCAGGTCGCGTTCATCCGGGAAAAAATACTGGATGATCGTAGCACGTTCGGGCGACTCCAGGCCACTGGTCGAATAACCGATCTCGTAACCGAAAGGACGGTTGAAAACACCTGCCATCAGCTGGCTTCGCTTCGTCCAGGGATCCTTAATTCCGATATACAGATCGCGGAAACTGACACCTTTATCGTTAGCTTCGATCTGTACGGCTCCGGTACCGATACCGTCGTTATATTCAAACTTCAGTCGTCCGCGACGAATGCCGATGCGGTTAAAACCTTTATCTTCGTGTTCGTTCTTATCGCCGACCTTCAGGGTAGCATCTTCCTGTCCATACTGGTATTGCCCCTGGATATAAGCAGAGACTTTGAACTTACTCAGTCCCTTTACGATCTTATCCAGTGTTGCTGTTTCTTCCGCAAGCGAATCGATGCGGGCATCTAATTGTTCCGTGTTTTGAGCTTCCGCGAAAAAGGGAAGCAGCGCCAACAGGAGGAGCGCCATTACATTTGTTATCTTCATTCCTGAGTTGGTTGGTGCAGTGAAAAATGTATTACAATGCTGTTTCCGGCTGCAAAGAAACAGCATTGCTATTTCACATGTATTGCATCCTTATTACAAATACGTTACAAGCGTTTCGTCCATCAGGATCAGCTTACATCCAGGTTACCGTGGGTGGTACGTTTGTCCTTTTCGGCACGTTTGGCAAGCTCTTTTACAGTCAGGGTAATGACTTTTCCGACTGGTTTACCGTCGCGGTAAGTTACGATACGGAGCCATGTTGCATTCTTTGGAATACTGAGCGGTTCCGAGTATTTCGAAGTGTGGCGGTCGGGATCGGTATTGTCGAATGTGTAATAAATATCCGTTCCGTCGATCTCGCTACCCAGCTCCACTTTCAAAACATCGTCCTGCAGGTACGGGCTGACAATTGCATTATACATACTACGGGCGTAGCTAATGTCTGCCTGGTCGGCACGTACGAAATGTTTCTCTACACGAGGCCAGAATCCGTTCCAGTCGCTCTTAGCCGGTCCGCTCCATAACACCTCGGCCAATGCCCAGCCACGCGGCCACGTCATATATTCAGCATGACGGAAAGTCGGAACCGATTCAGCCCACAGATTTCCCTGTCCGCCCAGCACCATTTCGGCAGGTACACCTTCCGGTACGGGATTGAAACTATAGGAGTCTTTCAGACGGCACATGGAATAGGTATCCGGTTCTACGGATGGTTCACCCTGCCACAGGTCGATATAACAATGGTTTGTCGGTGTCATGATCACATGATGTCCTGCCTGGGCTGCCTTGATGCCGCCTTCCATACCACGCCAGCTCATTACATTGGCATCCGGGGCAAGACCGCCTTCCAGAATCTCATCCCAGCCGACCAGCTTTTTGCCTTTCTCTTTCAGCATATCTCCCATCCGGTGGATGAAATAGCTTTGTAATTCTTCTTCATTCTTCAGGTTCTCTGCTTTCATACGAGCCTGACAACGGGGACATTTATGCCAGAAGCCTTTGAAGCATTCGTCGCCGCCAATATGGATATATTCATCAGGGAAAAGGGCAGCCACTTCCGTCAGCACTTTATCCATGAATTCAAAAGTAGATTCTTTTCCTATACAGAGCGTATTTTCGTCTTCTCCGTAAAATTTATTACCGACATTCACTGCATCCGGCGCTTTCATACAAGCGAGTTCCGGATAGGCCACCAGCGCAGCAACACCATGCCCCGGTACATCTATCTCAGGAATAACGCGAACAAACCGTTTAGCAGCATAAGCCAACACCTCCTTCACATCTTCCTGGGTATAGAAACCGCCGTAAGTAGCTTCTTCTCCCGGTTGCTGGCGTTCGCGCTGCCACCACTGTCCGACACGCGGAGCACGCCAGGCACCTACCTCTGTCAGTTTCGGCAAAGATTTTATTTCCAGACGCCATCCCTGGTCATCCGTCAGATGCCAGTGGAAGACATTCATTTTGTATTCCGCCAGTTCGTCGATATATTTCATCACTTCCTCTTTAGTAAACCAATGACGGCTTACGTCGAGCATCAGACCACGCCAGGGGAACTGCGGTTTGTCCGTGATATCGACACAAGGGATCGTCCATTTCTTATCTGTCGGCTGTTCGGTTGTGCTCTTGATCTCAGCCGGAAGCATCTGCAACAAGGTCTGCACACCGTAGAAGATACCCGCAGGTTTATTGGCAGTCAGGATAATATCGCCGTGTTTCACTTTCAGGTGGTATCCTTCATCACCCAATGCTGTATCGTCGGTCAGCTTGAATTCGATCTTCCCATGTTTCTCAACAGGGAGAGTGAAGCCGGTAGCCGGGGCTATCTTTTCATTAAAATACTGCGCAATACCCTTCAGATCTTCGTTCGAAGTATCCAACGTGATTGAAGCTCTGCGTGTAAGTGTAAAACAATCCGAACCGACAGTCATTTCCTGCGGCATGGGAATCAAGGCGAGTTCTTTGTCCGCTGTCGCACAGGTCTTGTCGGCACAAGACGTAGAGGTAAACAACAAAGCGGCTGTAGCAAAACTTAGCAGTGTTCTTTTCATTATTTTTTGTTTATGTTAGAAATTCTGCACGAAGATAACAATTCATTGATAAACAGAAAAGTCTCCCCGGTAAATTACCGGAGAGACTCTCTTCTTATTGTTTCTCTGAGTTATCCCCAGTCTATAATCGCCAGGATAACCAGTTCATTTCTTACTGAACAATCGCTTTAACAGCTGCTTCTCCTTCCACGGGATATATTGATGTGTTTACCTTCTTCACCCAATCCATATACAACGAATGTCCGACAGCCCCTTTCTTCCTTATACCCGATGTTATTTTGCAAACTGCAAACCTTTCAGTTTATCCCATGCACCACGGGTAAAGTCAGGGATTTCGACCGGGACACCTCCATGCTTCACGGATGTTTCCGTCAGCTCGGTCAGGCAAGACCATTCGGCTGCATCATATACATCCTGATCTAACGGCAAACCATTATGCAGACAGTAAATAAGACGATAATCCATAATAAAGTCCATACCACCATGCCCCCCCCTACTTTCCGGGCTTTTTCTCCGACCTCCTTAGTTATCGGATGTTCATACAAAGCCATGATGGAATCCATTTGCGCTTTATTAAGAAATTCGTGTGCTTCAGGCTCCAGAGCAATACCTTCTACGGGATATTTCTGGGCAAAACCTTTCGTTCCGCTAACGACATAATGACGGTCGTACGGACGCGGACTGGTAACATCATGCTGAATCAGAATAGTCTTTCCTTTCTCCGTCTGGATCAACGTAGTATTCATATCACCTACTTTATAGGTCTGTTTCGCCTCTTTTGAATCGGCTCCGAAAGTTTCTTTGGCATATTCAGTCATCCCCACCTGTTTAGTGGACATGGATACCAGATAATTCATTTTATCCCCTCTGTGAATATTCATAATCTGACAGATCGGCCCCAATCCATGGGTGGGATACGGATTTCCGGTATGTTCCTCATTGTATTTCAAACGCCACATTCCCTGATAACCACCCTTCTCACTCGGATAGAAATTTAATGAACGCAGGTCGTGGATGTAAGCGCCCTCCCCATGGATCACCTCACCGAATACTCCCTGTTGAGCCATATTCAAAGTTGCCATTTCAAAGAAGTCATAACAGCAGTTTTCAAGCATCATACAGTGCTTACGAGTCTTTTCTGCCGCATTAACCAATTGCCAACATTCATCGATCGACATGGCTGCAGGGACTTCCACAGCCACATGTTTGCCATGTTCCATCGCATAAACAGCCATAGGAGTATGCTTCAACCAGTCTGTGCAAATATAAACCAAGTCGATGTCATCCCGTTCGCAGATTTTTTTCCAATCATCCAAACCGGTATATTCATCGGCTGCAGGCAGTTTTTTATCTGTCAATGTTTTTTGCGCACTTTTCACGTAGTCACCATTCAGGTCACAAAGAGCTTTCACTTCTACTCCTTCCAGGAAAGTAGAACGATAAACAGCTCCGCTTCCACGCATACCCAAACCGATATACGCAATACGTACCGTCGGGATAGGATCGCAAGCCAGATTCAAAACATCTGTCTGTCCGGCAGGACGTTCAGATGTTGATGTCGGGATCATTCTTACCTGTGCCACTGACTGACTACAGGTAAAACTGGCTAAAACAGCCAGTAAAAACAATAAATAAACAATTCTTCTCATAAGTATTTTAAATATATAAAGTGCGAATAAGTTAAGAAAAGCGGGCCATCCTTCATACCGGACGGCCCGGAACTAAGGTCAATTAATACCCTGGATTCTGATCATCTTTCAGAAGCGGGTTCAAGTCCATTGCATTTTGAGGTATAGGCATCAGAAGGATACGATCGTTCCATTTCTTTTCGATCAGTTTATATCCGTTCGGAGCATATGTAATTCCATTCATAGCCTTCTGCCCATAGGCCGAACCATAGCGGCGGATATCATCATAACGATGTCCCTCACCGGCCAGTTCTATACGGCGTTCATTACGTACAAATTCCAAAGCAGCATCTTTTGAAGGCATGGTAGTCGGCACATTCGGCATTCCGCAACGGTCACGCAGATCGTTCAATGCAGCCTGCACTTCACCGTCCCAACCAGAATTGGCAATACGGGCTTCCGCGAAAGTGAGTAACACTTCGGCATAACGGATGACTGGATAATCGTCAGAACTGTTATAATCGTTATATGGACTCAATGCCACCATTTTACGATAGCTATATCCGCTCCATGACTCATTTCCGTCCAGTCCGGCTTTAGTCGGATCCCATCTGTAATAGAACGTGCCGCCTTTAAAATCAGTTTCGTGCCAACCCTTGAACGGGAACTGGATAGAAGCATACAAACGGCTGTCACGGTTACGGAACTCCTGCATATAAGCAAATTTTGTAAGATCCATAGTCGGAACCTTTGCTATATAGGCTGCCTGGTCCAGGCCATCCACCTCAGCATTAATCACCTCGAAATTTGTTTTACGAGTTTCCATCGGGATCAACGAACGGACTGTCTTGCCATCAATATCCCAATAGGCATCCACCAGGTCCTGCATCGGTTCGAATGAAGAGTATCCTGATCCCATCTGGCTGGGACGGATATATGTATAACGCGCCCAGTCATTGTTATTATCGTCATTCATGTATTCACGGGTCTGGATATACTCAGGATTGGAAGGAGAAGCATTGTCATGATGCCAAAGCGCTTCATAGCTGAACAGTCCTTTTGCGAATTTGTCCTTATCGATACCCTTTGCTTCAAAATCAATGAACTGACCTAATTCTTCCGCTTCTTTTCGCTGTGCTTCATTCAAAGATGTCACACGGAACAATGAATGGTGTCCCTCTTTAATAATGGTGTTAGCCGAAGCCTCGGCCTCCGTGTAATTACCGAAATACAGTGCTGCACGTGCACGCAAAGCCAAAGCGGCAGCACGTGTGATACGCCCGGTTTCCTCTGTATAACCACCGTTGTATTTGTCTGGCAGGACAGCAGCGATAGCAGCCAGTTCATCCAGGATAAAAGACTGCACTTTATCAACCGGATCACGCGGAACATTCGGTGCATCATATTCCATCACGGTTGTTACAACTGGCACTTTTCCAAATTTAGTTGTCAGATCCAAATAAGCCTGGGCACGGAAAAAACGAGCTTCCGCTTTCATCCTTTCTTTCAGGGTTTCGTCCATTTCACAGTTATCCACCTTCTCCAGGAAGTTGTTCACAATACGAACCGTGCTGAAACTATATCCACGGTCTTCCGCCGTACTCAGTTCACTTTGCTGGATAGATTCGTATGGACCTTCCCAAGGTTTATGACTATGGGCATTATCTGTACACATCTCATCCCAGATATCAAAACCGTTCCCTTGTGCATAACAGGCATTCAAACCGTACCATGCGTCTTTCTCCGATGTCCAAAAACTTTCTGCCGATATATCGGATGGCGGAATCACGTCCAAATCACAAGCTGTAAAAGAGGCAGTTATCAAACCAAGCACTGCCCATTTCTTTATATTTAGATTTACCATTACTCTTACTTAATTTAAAATTATTGAATCAATTAAAAAGATACGTTCACGCCGAAAGCAACCGACTTGGTTCCTAACGAACCGATACCACGCCCGGAAGAGGCTTCAGGATCGAAATCTTTCATCACATGATCGGCACGCAACGTAAACAGGTTTTCACCGGTCAGGAAAAATTTCAAAGAAGACATTCCCCATTTGGAAATAAGATTAGACGGAACACGATAACCCAGAGAAATAGTCTTGATACGGAAATAGTCTGCATCAAACAACTGGTAATCTGAGAAATACTGATTATAATCATCCAAACTGTGTCCGCCATAGATACGGGGATAAACAGCACGCGGATTCGGATTCTCCTCTGTCCAGCGTCCCAGATGGAACTTGCGCGGGTTTGAGTTCAACATAAAAGCAGAAACCTGTTCAGATTCAAAACCAGCCATTGTTCCGGATACACCTTGTCCGAAAACAGAAAGTTCGAAATCTTTATATTGCAGATTTAAATTAATACCATATGTAAAGTCAGGCACATCTTTACCGATAATCGTGCGGTCTTCTCCGTTAATGGCACTCCCCCATTCTAGATTCTCGCGTTGCGGAACATACTTGATATCACCGGCTTTCGGTTTACGACCGTAGGTATAATAATGACCGGCATCGATCTCTTCCTGTGTATACAACCCGTCTGTTTTTAGTCCGAAGAAAGAACCGATTGACTCGCCTTCGCGCAGGATATAGCGTATCTTGTCACCACCGTTCTGGATAATATCATCAGATTCACCCATATCTTTGATCTCATTATGGTTGGTTGCGATATTGGCACTTACCACATAAGAAAAATCGCCGAACGATTTGCGATGCGTCAAAGCCAGTTCAAAACCACTGTTACGCACCTTGGCTATGTTTTGCGAAGGGTTAGACCAAATACCTGTTTCCAACGGCACATTGTAACTCAGCAAGATATCACTCGTATTCTTCACATAATAATCAGCTGTTAAGCTCAGTAGTCCGTTGAAGATATCGAAGTCGACACCTATATCGGTCAGGGCAACCGTTTCCCAGCCTAATTTCTCGTTTGCCGGTTTTGATTCCAGTACACCCTTTACAGCCTCATTGTCGAAGTTATAATCCGCACCATTATTATACAGTTGGAAATAATCGTAATTACCTACGTTATTAATATTACCCAACGTACCCCATGATGCACGGATTTTCAGGTTATTGATCCAATCGATCTGCTGCATGAAATTTTCCTGGTTAATACGCCATCCGGCAGAGAAAGACGGGAAAATCCCCCAACGGTTATCTTTGTGGAAACGGGAGGAAGCATCCGCACGCAGATTTGCTTCAAACAGATAACGATCCAGCAGGCTATAATTCAAACGGCCGAAATAAGATAGGATCTTATATTCTCTCAGCGGCGTACCATACGAATTCTGGTCCGGTTGATCTTTGCTGATCTCTCCACCAGTCGTCATATCTTCCAGATCATCCGTTACAAAATCTTTCCATTTCGTATAAAGACGTTCATATTTATAATGTTCGTACGAAGTTCCGGCCAGTATACCGATATTATGTACCTTATTCGACCAGTCATAGCGGGCCGTCAATGTATACATAGTCCGGTTTTCACTCTGCCAGAACATATTCATTTCATTTGTATACACACCGGTTCCTGGGATTTCAGCTCCTGTTTCAAAATTTTTTACATTATCCTGCAAAGCGGTATACCCTCTTGATTTACTTTCCCATCCTTTGAATGCACCTTGTCCGGAGATTACCAAGCCTTTAACAGGTTTAAGATCGAATCCCAGATCGATCATTGTATTGTCGGTCTTACCGTCCGACCAGTTATTCTTACTCAGGGCACGTAACGGGTTACCGTTCATAAACGACTGGGTAGCAGCCTTTCCTCCGGCAATGGAACCCCATTCGCCGTTCGACTGCTGCGCAACCATCGTAGAAGGTACCATCAGGAAATTTCCAATCGAAGCAACTCCATGTTCCGTTTTATTAGTACTACGGATAAACTTCACGCCCGATTTCAATGTCAGCCACTTTGTTACATCGGCAGCCACATTGATATCCAAATTATAGCGCTGTGAACTTTGTCCCGGCATGAACTTGTCATCATACAGATACCCCAATCCGGAGAAGAAACGCACTTTATCACTACCTCCGCTAAAATTCAACGAATGCTGTGTGGTAACCACCGGATTATCGAGCACCAGATCCGCCCATTTCGTATTCGGATAATAATCCGGTTTCGAACCGTCTCGGAACCACTTGATCTCATCTTCCGAATAAGCGGCATTTTTACCATTACTTGCATCGCGATTATAAAATGCCTCGTTCAACAAGGTCGCATAATCCCACGAATCGAGTACATCCGGCAGATAAGTAGGCATCTTCATTCCGACATAGCCGCTGTAAGAAACATTCATCTTTTCTTTCTGTCCGCGTTTGGTTGTAACCAATACTACACCATAAGCGGCACGTGAACCATAAATTGCAGAAGAAGAAGCATCTTTCAGAAAAGAGATTGTCTCAATACTGTTCGGATCCAGATTCGAAAACAAGTCGGCATCAGCTATAGCGCCATCGATCACATATAAAGGAGAAGATGTACCCAGGTTACCGCGACCACGGAAGTTAATTGACGGTGTCGATCCAGGACGGGATATTACCGTTACACCGGGAACAGTTCCCTGAACGGCTGCCAGTACATTTGTTTGTACGCGGTCTTTGATTTCTTCCGAACTGATAGCTGCGACCGAGCCGGTCAGGTTCACTTTTTTTTGTGTACCGTAGCCCACTACAACAACTTCATCCAACAGTTCAGAGTCCTCTTCAAGTATAACATTAACCGAAGTCTGCCCGTCTTTCAAAGCTATATTTTTTGTTGTATAACCAATATAAGAGATAAGCATGTGCTTATCTCTCCCTGACACTGTCAGGGCAAAATTACCTTCAAAATCAGTTACAGTTCCGTTTGTCGTTCCAGCTTCCACCACGCTGGCACCGATAACAGGTTCGCCATGTGCATCTTTCACGACACCTTTGATCGTAACACTCTTCTGCTGTTGAGCTGCATTCACAGACAGTGTACGTGCAGAAGCCTTTTCATCGGAAGCTTTTGAAACTACAATCTGATTATTCACAATCCGGTAAACATATCCGGTATTCCTGAACATATGGTTCAATACCACATCCAGAGAAGCATCAGTAACATCGATTGAAATTTTCTTACCCAGATTGATCTGGTCATCATTATAAAAGAAAGTATAGCCGCTCTCTTTCTCTATTTCTGCAATCACAGACGACAAAGGTGCATTACTTTTCTTCATGGTAATTTGATAGACTTGTGCAAAAGCCGAGATAGGAACCAATCCTATCGCACCTACCAGAAACAACTGTGTGATCTGCTTTCTGAATTGCTTACAGAACACATCCTTCAACAAAATAACTCGTTTGTTCATATTAATAATTAGATAAAATAAATATGCGTTTTTTCTTTCTCTTTATCAGCCAATATTCCTACTGTCTCTTATTATCTGCTTTGTCTGTTTTTCATATATTTCTGATTTAAGTTTAACATAATTATTTATTGACTTTCTCATACAATACAAAGCCGTCTCCCCTCTTACGATAGGCAACCGGAGAACTTTTGGATATGATATCCAGTAAAAGTTCCAACGACTCATCGTGAATAGAAAAGGTAAAACTATATTTACCGGCCAGTTCAACCGGACATTTTATACTTATACCGTACCAGCTTTCCAGACGTGGAAGAATCATTCCCAGTTTTTCATTTTTGAAATTAGGTTTTCCATCCCTGCGCCAAGATGAATACAGATCGGCATTTACCTGCACAATTTCAGCCTTTCCTCCTATCACATAAGCCAGTTTTTCATCAGGCTTTACCAGTAAGACGTCCTCTTTACCCTGCTCATTCTTTGTACTTACCTCAACCGCCCCCTCTGCCAGAATCATTTCCGCATAAGAAAGAGAGTCGACACAGAAGACTTCGAAGGCAGTCCCCAATGCCTTTACATCCATACCTTTTGTTTTCACGATGAAAGGGTGTTCCGGATCATGATGTACCTTAAAGAAAGCCTGCCCGGTCAGGGATACTTCCCTTCTTTCTCCGTCGAACGACTCCGGATAGGTTAACCTTCCACCGGCATTCAACGACACATGGCTACCATCCGGCAGATAGAACGACTCCATCGATTGCCGACCGGCACTTACTACATAAATAGTTTTCTCTTCTGTCCCACTCTTCCCAATTAACCAGGAGCCAACCGAAATAAGCAGAGCCAAAGAAGCCGCTACCGCATACTTCATCCAATAGTCCCGGCGGGTATTATAAGGATGTATCTTCCTCATAACCCGCCCCAACACCCGTTCTTTAGCCACAGGACAAAGAAAAGAATCTCCCGGTTCATTCCACTGTTCTTTTAAATGGCGCAAAACAGGCTCCTGACCAGCCAGAAATTCTTTTTCCTTATCAGTCAGTCTGCTTGTCAAAGCTTTTTTTATAATATCCTCTTCTTTCATTTCCTTCATATCTAACACTAAATACTCCAAATTCAGAGTTATCCCCCAGAAGAATATCTAACTTTTTTTATTTTAACAGAACGCCCCATCTTTCTAAGAGACTTTTGCTATTCTTCAATTCTTTTCTATCTTTGCAATAATCAATAAAGAAGCTAATTTGGATAATCAATCACTAATACTGGCATTAAAAAGCGGTAGCGAGGAGGCCTTTACTTCTTTGTATCACAAGTATTGCGACAAAGTCTACAAGTTTTGCAGACTTTATTACACAAACGATTCTACCACTGAGGAAGTGGTACAGGAAGTTTTTATCAAATTATGGGATATACGCAGTTATGTAAATGAAAATGAAAATCTGGAAGGATTACTGTTCATCATCACCCGGAATATGATTTTCAGCAATTCAAAGAAAAATTTCAACGAAACTTTTTATAAAATGTCTATCCTTGCGGCTTACGACAAGGCTTATGATATAGAAGAGGAGTTACAGGCAAAAGATCTGCAGATTTATATTGAACGGTTGGTAAACGAATTGCCGCCCAGGCAAAAAGAAGTTTTTTACCTGAGCCGCCATGAACAACTTAGCTATAAAGAAATTGCCGAAAGGCTCGACATTACCCCAAAGACAGTGGAAAGACACATCAATGAGGCTTTGAAATATCTGAAAAAGAATATTTACTTCCTGCAATTATTCCTTTCAGTATAGCAGGTTACTTTCCAATCATCTCCTTCAGCTGTACCGGTTTGTCCGTTGTAATAAAATCGACATTCTTTGCAATGAATGACTCCATCACTGCCGGGTCGTCTACTGTCCACACATTGATCGTCAGACCGGCATCCTTGGCTTCCTGAATCCATTCAGGATGTTTGTCAAATACTTTATAATGATAATCCAAACCGGAGAATCCGAGTATTTTCAAATCGGCCGGAGAAACCTCTCCACGCAGATAAGAAACCTGTACTGCCGGAGCACGCCGAATCAACTCCTTACAAATATTCATACTGAAAGAAATATATTCTACCTGGTCTTCCATCTGATATTTTTGTACCAGATAAAGAATTGCCGCGACAGCTTTGTCTTCATTGACTACTCTTTTATGAGGTTTGATCTCGAGGATAAGTTGAGTTCCCTGATTTTTCTTTCCCTGGATCAGGTATTCTTCCAGAGTCGGTAATGTCTCCCCGTTCTTCAACTTCAGGTCTTTCAGTTGTTCATAGAGAGATGTTTCTATACAAAAACCCTGAATACTGTCATCGTGGTTGACGACCGGAATACCGTCAGCTGTTATAGATACGTCGAATTCAGAACCATACGCACCAACCTCATGGGCTTTGTTTAAAGCCGTAATTGAGTTCTGGGCAGAACCTTCACAATCCCAATACCCTCGATGGGCAATTACTTTTGTCTGAGCAAAAACATTACTTCCATATAAACATACGGCAAGCAGAATAGTTAACATTGATCTCTTCTTCATCTTCTTTTTTGTATTAGAATCCGTTACAAAATATTGAGCATGTAAACTTACAGATTTTATCCGATATTCGGGAGCATCCGCGGAAGATTTCTAACTCCGGCTAAAACTGCCGGTAATCAATGCGAGTATAAAAAATGATGGTCTTACATTATCTTAACGGGAATAGAGGATATCGGACATAGTTCTTCAGGAACTATGGAAAACAAATCAAATTGAGAAAAACACAGGGCAAAAATAATAAAAAAATTAATATAATATCATAATGTCCCAGCTTTAAAATCAGATAAAGTAATTAATAAGCTAATATTTTATTATAAAAACACAGAATTTGATGTTTTACCTTGACTTACTCCGCCTTCTCAAGAACATTATTCGCAAAATGCCCCAATAAAGAGACTGCCTTCTCTCTCAATCAAATCCATAAAGCAATTAGTTCCTGAAGAACTATTGATTGAATTTCAATGCGAGTACTAAATCAACTTTAATTCTAATCTAAAAAAATAAGGCCTATGACGTAGAAAAAACAACAGTTCAGACAATACGTATAAGATACGTATCACTTACCTATTAAAATTATTAATTCTAACTAGTATTAATTCACAATTATGAAGAAAACATTTAATCACATCTCTTTCAACGAGATAGCAAAAATGTCAACATTCTGTTTTCTATTCTATGCCTTTCCTGTAAATGCATCTGATATAAAACGATCGACAACAGAAAATTCACCGGTAACAAGTATTACCCAGCAAAGCAAAACAATAACAGGCACCATTACCGATACAAAAGGGATGGCTGTTATCGGAGCCAATGTAGTAGTAAAAGGAACAACCAATGGGAGCATTACGGACCTCGACGGAAATTTTACGCTGAACAATGTACCTGCGAATGCAACGCTACAAATATCTTATATCGGTTACAAATCACAGGAGATACCGGTAGGCAACCAGTTAAAAATAGAAGTTACACTGGAAGAAGATACCGAAAATCTACAGGAAGTAGTTGTTGTCGGTTATGGTAGTACGGTGAAAAAAGACCTGACAACTGCCGTGACAAGTGTAAAAAGTAAAGACTTCCTGCAAGGAGCTTCCAATAGTCCGTTACAGATGATCGACGGTAAAGTAGCCGGTGTATCCGTATCCAATACGGCAGCCGCCGATCCGAATGCCAGTCCGAGTATCCAGGTACGCGGAGCCTCTTCTTTGAAAGCCGGAAACGGTCCGTTGATCGTTATCGACGGGATGCCGGGCGGTGACCTGCGAAATCTTGCCCAGCAAGACATCGAATCTATTACCGTATTGAAAGATGGTTCCGCCGCTGCCATCTACGGTTCTCGCGGAGCGAACGGAGTTATTCTGGTTCAGACGAAGCAGGGGAAAGCCGGTAAAGTATCCATCACATACGATGGTTATGCCGAACATGATTTCGTTGCTGCACGACCGGAAATACTGAGCCCGGAAGAGTTTGTGGCCAACAATATCGGAAAGGATTACGGTTCCCGTACGAATTGGTACAACGAGTTGCTCAACAAAAACAACTTCGGACAAAACCACAACCTGGCCCTCTCCGGTGGTAGCGAATCCAGCATCTTCCGTATCTCGGCAAACTACCGTTCGAAAGAGGGGCTCGACATTGCAACAGACCGTAAAGAATATGGTTTACGTGCCAGCTTCAAACAAATCACTTTAGAAGGTTTATTGGAAGTGACAGGAAACATATCCTATCGTTACGCCGATGAAGATTACACCGATTACGGAAGTTTCAAACAGGCAGTCGAACTGAACCCGACCTATTCGAAGGATGAAATGGATGCATTCCGGAATAACTTCGATAGTTACAACCCGATCTTCAACCTGACAAGACGTGAAAACGGAGCTACACAGGAATACCTGACTACCGACTTCAACATCAAACTCAACATCCTGAAGAACCTGAATACCGAATTAAAACTCGGCCGCCAGGGACATGACAAGAAGCAACGCGAGTATTATTTCAAAGACCATCGCGAGTCGATCAACAACAGCCGTAACGGACGTGCCCGCCTGGAAAATGAGAAATGGGTAGACTATACGTTAGAATGGTTAGGCAATTATTCGCTGGATATAGATCGGCACCACCTGAAAGTAATGGGCGGTTACTCCTATCAGGAATTCAACTGGGAAAAGTTCAATGCCGAAAACATGAACTTCCCGACAGACGCTTTCCTGTACAACAATCTGGGAGCCGGCGACTACAACAAGGCCGACGGACGTCTGGGCATGGAATCCGATAAAAACAAAGAAAAGACGATCGCTTTCCTGGGACGCGTCAACTATGATTTCGATAATACTTTCCTGTTCACGGGTTCTATCCGTTACGAAGGGAACACCAAATTCGGTACGGATCATAAATGGGGTGCTTTCCCTGCTGCTTCTGCCGCATGGCGTGTTTCCCGTCTTTCCTTCTTCGAAGATTCTCAGACTATGAATGACCTGAAACTCCGTTTCTCTTACGGACAGACCGGACGCTCGGGCTTCGATAAATATATTTCCCTGGCGAAATATACCGGTTACGGATGGATGCCGAACAGTGAAGGTAAATGGGTTCAGGTATACGGCCCGGGAAACAACCCGAACAAAGACCTGTCCTGGGAAAAACAAATATCCTACAACCTGGGTATCGATTATACCTTGTTCAACTCGCGCCTATCCGGTAGTTTAGACCTTTTCATCCGCGAAGGGAAAGATGTAATCGGTGAATATCAGGTGCCGGTTCCTCCCTATTTGCACGAAAAGATCATGACTAATGTAGGTACAACCAATTCCAAAGGTTTTGAATTACAGGTAAACTGGGATGCCGTACAAAACGACAAGTTCACCTATTCAACCAATGCCACGCTTGCCTATACCAAATCGAAGCTGAAATCATTCTCTAACGAGAAATATGAGTTGGGTTATATGGAAGGCGACGGTCTGCCTTCACCCGGAAACCCCGGCCCGTGCCAGCGTTTGCAGGATGGTGTTGAAATCGGTTCATTCTACGGATATCGCTACGCCGGTGTCGATGAAGATGGAAATATCATGGTTTTCAAAAATGGTATCAAAGGAGGAGAAACCGTACGGGGACGTGACGCCAGCGAAGCGGACAGAACCTATATCGGCAACGGTACGCCCAAATGGGAAATGGCCTGGGGAAACACATTTACTTATAAAGGTTTCGACCTGTCCCTTTATTTCCGTGGACGTTTCGACTACCAGATCCTGAATCAATACCAGATGTATTATGGTTTGCAAGGAGTAACAGGTATTAACAAGCTGACATCCGCTTATAAGGAAAATGCCCATATCAAAGGAGAAAAGATCATGTGCGACTACTTCCTCGAAAACGGTAATTACCTGAAACTGGATAACATTACGCTGGGATGGACACCTAAACTGAATACGAAATGGATCTCCAACCTGCGTATTTATGCAACCATGAAGAACGTGTTCACCATCACGAAGTATTCAGGCGGCATGGACCCGTCAAGTGTCGACGTCACTGGCTTATGGGCCGGTAGAGGCAGTATGGACTTATATCCGACAGCCCGCAACGTATCATTCGGAGTTCAAATCAGTTACTAAACTAAAAGTATATACAGCATGAAAAATATAAAATCACTTTGTGCAGTCAGCCTGATGGCTACAACCATGGCTTTCACTTCCTGTACGGATCTGACGGAAGAGCCATTCAATATATTGACAAGCGACAACTACTTCACAGACAAAGCGTCTGTCGAAGCAACCGTACTCCGCCCCTACGAACACGCTCAATGGTGTGGATGGGACGGCGACCGCTGGCAGTTGCAGGAACTTACCGGCGACCATTTCGTATGGACACAGAAAGGGCGTCACGGCTACGACGACGGACAATGGGTCCGTCTGCACGAGCATAAATGGAATTACGATATGAACCAGATCAATGGAGGCTGGGTCGGCCCGTATCAGGGTATCCAACAGATCAATTCACTCCTTCGCGATTTCAATGTCCTGGACTTCCAGGCCATGGGTATCACGGATGAAGAGAAAAATAACTACATCGGTGAATTACGTACTTTGCGTGCCTGGTTCTATATCTTCCTGATCGACTTCTACCGGAATGTGCCTATCTTCACGGAAAAGGATGCACCGGACGAACTGCTCGCCCAGGCTACACCCGAAGAAGTATTCAGCTATATCGAGAGCGAACTGAAAGATGTATTGCCTCAACTGAAAAAAGAGAATATCGTCGGTCGTTTCACCCAGGCTCCTGCTGCGGCATTGCTGGCCCGTATCTATTTCAATTCGCAAGTGTGGCTTAACGTCGACCGTTCGACAGACTGTAAAACATTCTGCGAAGATATCATTGCCGGTAAATACGGGGAATATCATATCAACCAGAACGATTACCGCGATCCGTTCCGCTCCGGCATCAAAGGATACAGGTCACCTGAATTGTTGTTCGAATTCCCCCACAAACGCAATGTGTACCAGTTCGGCGGTTTCCATGATTCTTTCCTGCATTATACTTCCGGCCAGGCTTTGGGTAATCCCGACGGTGGCAACAATGGTATTCACATGACACCTTCACGGGATTTCGATGGCAACGTGTATAGCTTCGCCAGCCAACTGGGAACCCCGTATGAAAAGTATGCAGACTGCGATTACCGTAAACAACCGTTCCAGATCACCAGTGCCAACGGCGATTACGAAGGTTTCTTTATGATCGGAACCCAATACAAGTTCGACTATACAAAAGGATACGGCTACACGAACGAGACAGTAAAAGGAACGGAAGAATACAAAGGTGAACCGTTGATCTACGTAGATCAGGTCGGCCGTTTCTCCGAAGGTCTCAGCACGGCTAAAGAAAAAGGTTCGCGCGTAACGACAGGAGAAGAAAATTCAGGCGTACGTTTCAATAAGTTCCCGTATCTGCAGGAAGGCGACGGACTATATATGTGCCAATCCGCACCGGAGATCCGTCTGACAGAAATCTATTATATGCTGGCAGAGATCAATTACAGAAGCGGCAACAAAGCTAAGGCTGCCGAACTGCTCGATTTTATCCGTGTCAGAAACTATCCGGCAGACGAATGGGGTAAATACAGCTATGTACAAAATCCGGCCCTGCTGACCGACCAGGAGTTTGTCGACGAATGGGGACGCGAGTTTATCGGCGAACGCCGCCGCCGTTCGGACCTGATCCGTTGGGGACGTTTCGGTAATGCCTGGTGGGATAAAGATGTCGATCCGTCGGATAAAGAATACACGATCTTCCCGATCCCTAAGCGCCAACTGGACGCCAACCCACTGTTAAAACAAACGACAAAAGGCTGGTAATCATCTGATGAAACAACTATGAATAAGCGGCCGCATCTACTAACAATTCAGCACTTAATAATAAATTCCAGGCTGCTTATTCATAGAAAAAAAGGTTGCAACGTTCAGAACATTGCAACCTTTACTTTTATAAAGATGTATCTCTTTTTCTTATTTCTTGTTTTCTTCAATCCACTTGCGTGCATTTACAAAACCTTCAATCCACGGAGTTACTTCGTCACCTTTACGGTCAGCAGGATAATAACCGCACTGCCATGGGAACAAAGCACGTTCCAGGTGAGGCATCATAGCCATGTGGCGTCCGTCGTGTGAGCAGACACCGGCAACCGACCAGGGCGAACCGTTCGGGTTGGCAGGATAACCTTCGTAGTTGTATTTAAGAGCAATATGATATTCTTTCTCTTCGTATGGGAAGCTGAACTTTCCTTCTCCGTGTGTGATCCAGATACCCAGTTTCTGTCCGCTCATCGGACCGAACATCACTGAATGGTTCTTCGGAATCTCTACAGAGATAAAGTTAGACTCCAGTTTGTGAGAGTCGTTATGCAACATCTTATGTTTCTTTTCGTGTTCCGGATAAACCACACCCAGTTCAGCCATCAGCTGGCAACCGTTACAGATACCCAGACTCAACGTATCAGGACGTGCATAGAAGTTATCCAATGCTTTCTTAGCCTTTTCGTTATACAAGAAACCACCGGCCCATCCCTTGGCTGAACCTAAAACGTCGGAGTTGGAGAAACCACCGCAGAATACGATCATATTCACATCTTCCAGTGTTTCGCGTCCCGAAGCCAAGTCGGTCATGTGAACGTCTTTCACGTCGAAACCGGCCAGATACAATGCGTAAGATGTTTCACGTTCGCACTGGCAACCCTTTTCACGGATTACCGCAGCACGGATACCACTCTTACCTTTACGGTCGGGAGTCAGACCGTAGTCAGCCAGCTTACCGGTGAAGTTCTTGCCGTATTTAAATTCCAGCGGCTGCATCTTATAGTTTTCGAAACGGTTGCCTGCGCATACGCTACCGCTCTGCTTGATATCCAGTTTGTAAGACGATTCGTACCATACGTCACGCATATAGTCGATACCGAAGTGATACTGAACACCGTCTTTTTCCACCAGGATATGACGTTCGGCAGTCGGTTTGGCAATGATAGCGAAACCGACACCGGCTTCTTCCATCAACTTTTCGAAAGTTTTCTTGTCTTTCACCTGTACCAGGATACCCGGGTTTTCAGCGAACAGGATCTTCACGATGTCTGTTTCAGACAGCTTATCCAGATTGACTTCCAGACCGCCTTCTACGTTTGCGAAACACATTTCAAGCATGGTAGTGATCATACCACCGGCAGAAATATCGTGTCCGGCAAGGATCAGACCTTTCTCGATCGCATCCTGTACGGCGTTGAACGCATCTGCGAAATATTCGCTATCCTTCACGGTCGGCACTTCATTACCCAGCTTGTTCAAAGCCTGTGCAAAAGCAGAACCGCCCAACTTCATCGTATCGAACGAGAAGTCTATATAATATATGTAAGAATTCTTTTCGTGAGCCAATACCGGAGAAACGATCTTACGAATATCGCTTACCTCAGCACCTGCCGAAATAATTACCGTACCCGGAGCGATCACCTTATCGTCGCCATACTTCTGTGTCATCGACAAAGAGTCTTTACCTGTCGGGATATTGATACCCAGTTCGCAAGCAAAATCAGAAGCAGCCTGAACAGCGGTGTACAGACGAGCGTCTTCTCCTTCATTGCGGCACGGCCACATCCAGTTGGCACTCAAAGAAACACCGGTCAACTTATCAGCTAGCGGAGCGAATACGATATTCGTCAACGACTCAGCAATAGCCATTACCGAACCGGCAGCCGGATCGACCAAAGCCACCTGCGGAGCATGACCGATGGAAGTAGCGATACCAGCCTTTCCGCGGTAATCCAATGCTACGGCACCCAGGTCACTCAACGGCAACTGCAATTCACCCTGGCACTGCTGACGGGCGATCTTACCTGTTACGGAACGGTCTACCTTGTTGGTCAACCAGTCTTTACATGCAACAGCTTCGAGCTGAAGTACGTTTTCCAGGTAATGATGTATTTCTGAATCTTTGTAAACCACAGGAGCATAAGTTTCGCTCACTGTATGGTCTGTCATGATTGTTCTAGGCGGTTTACCGAACATATATTCCAGCTTAATGTCGATCGGTTTCACACCGTCGGCCTGCTCGAATACGAATTTCATATCGTTGGTCGTTTCACCTACTACATACATCGGAGAGCGTTCGCGGTCGGCAATGCGGCGTACGCGGGCAACGTCTTCTTCCTTCATCAGCAAGCCCATACGTTCCTGGCTCTCGTTTCCTACGATTTCCTTGGCAGAAAGCGTAGGGTCGCCAACAGGTAACTGGCTCATATCGATATGTCCGCCGGTAGCTTCCACCAACTCAGACAGACAGTTCAGGTGACCGCCTGCACCGTGGTCGTGAATAGAGATTACCGGATTATTGTCAGACTCTGCAATCGCACGGATCACGTTCGATACACGTTTCTGCATTTCCGGGTTGGCACGCTGTACGGCGTTCAACTCGATACCGCTGGTGTACTGTCCTGTATTTACAGAAGATACGGCACCACCGCCCATACCGATACGGTAGTTGTCACCACCCAGCAGTACGACCTTTTCACCCGGCTGAGGATCACCCTTCAAAGCATCGCGCATATTGGCATAACCAACACCACCTGCCAGCATGATCACTTTATCGTAAGCATATTTCTTATTATTCTCTTCGTGTTCGAAAGTCAGTACCGAACCGCAGATCAGCGGCTGGCCGAACTTGTTACCAAAGTCGGAAGCACCGTTGGAAGCCTTGATCAGGATCTGTTCCGGTGTCTGGTACAACCAAGGACGCGGGTCCATGATCTTTTCCCATTCACGGGCACCTTCCGTACGCGGATAAGCAGTCATGTAAACGGCTGTACCAGCGATAGGCAAAGAAGCCTTACCTCCGCCCAGACGGTCACGGATTTCACCACCAGAACCGGTAGCAGCACCGTTGAACGGTTCAACCGTTGTCGGAAAGTTATGTGTTTCAGCTTTCAGAGAGATAACCGATTTATATACCTTTGTTTCATAGAAATCAGGTTTGTCACCGCTTGCCGGAGCAAACTGTTCGATCACCGGACCTTCATTGAAAGCCACATTATCTTTATAAGCAGAAACCAGTTTGTTCGGGTTTTCTGCCGATGTTTTCTTAATCAGGTTAAAGAGAGAGCTTTCTTTCTCTTCTCCGTCGATAACGAATGTACCGCCGAAGATCTTGTGACGGCAGTGTTCCGAATTTACCTGTGCAAAACCGTACACTTCGCTGTCGGTCAGCTTACGTTCCAGCTTCTGGCTTACTTCGTTCAGGTAAGACACCTCTTCAGCACTCAGTGCCAGCCCTTCCTGTTGGTTGTAAGCTGCAATATCTTCGATATAAACAATCGGATCCGGTTGTTTACTGATCGTGAAGATATCCTGGTTCAGTCCGTTGTAAATGCGTTGCAGCATCGGGTCGTGGTCTGCCTCACCGGAAGATACAGGGAAGTATTCTTCGATACGTGAGATACCGCTCAATCCCATATTTTGGGTGATTTCCACGGCATTAGTACTCCACGGGGTGATCATTTCCCGGCGGGGACCAACATACCAGCCATCCAATGTTTCCGTTTGAACGGGAGTTGCTTCACTAAACAACCAAACGAGCTTTTGAACATCTTCAGGAGAGAAAGCATGTGCCGCCTCAACAGCCAGCACCGTCTTTGTTGGAGATTGAAAGAATAGAATCATATCGTCGATTTATTAAGATATTCCAATAACAGACTGCAAAGATAGTAAATATGTAGCAGATAAAAATATTCATCTTTACCTTTTAGATTTAAAGTCCTTCTTTCAGAATCTTTTTCAGAGGCTGGAAAAAGCGTTCTATCAAACGTAAATCATCAGTTACAATTTCGGCGGTAGCTTTCATTTCATAAAAAACAGGCAGTTTTTTTCCATAATTGGTAATCAATCCGTCAGGAAAAACAATCTCTACCATATAATTGTCTTCCGAGGGGACCAATGAAACAGATGACAAACGACCATTTACAATACCAAATTCCTGATCCGGGAAATTCGTAAAACGCACAATTACTCTCTGCCCAACCTTTACTTTTCCAGAACGTTGTAACGGCAACAACGCCCTCCCTATCCAACTCTCACCTTCTTTAGGCACAATACGGGCAAAAATATCTCCCGACGATAAATACTGATTCGGAGCCTCCTGAACAAGCAGTTGCACTCGTCCATCCGAAGGTGCTATCAGACAATACGACATCTCCCAGGTATGGATCGCCGCCAGCAACTGCCCGACAGAAGCACGGTAATCACGGGCAGAAACATCTTTCGATGCCAGATCCATATATGCCGGTTGAATATCACCCAGCAACCATACATCCTGTAATAAATAATAACTCAGTCGTTCCGGCTCACCCATATAACGAGCTAATAATTTCTTTAATCGAAGTACATCTTCCGTCTTTGCTGGATTCTCCACCACAGCCAGCAGAGCATCCATTTTCACTTCCTGCCCGTTAAAGACATAAAGTTCATTGATCTTTCCCGACGAACGGGCCACTGCCTTCACAACCGGTTCCCGGCTTGTCAATGTCATCTCCGTCTCAATCACATCCGGATAAATAAAAAAATAACTACCCACCAAAAGAGCTAGTACCACGACAAACAACAACGTAATACCCCATCGTACAATCCAGGCAGGGATTTGCCCCATCACCTCTTGTACCTCTTCACTACGTAATTCTATTTTTTTACCATCCATTGTTCCTACTATAGTTATTAGTTATCCGAGAACAGTATAAATCTGATCCATTATTGCAGATTCATTAAACAACCTCGCCCTTTCCAATGCCTTATTCCGTAAATCACTCCTCAACACAGCATTTTCAATTACGGATCTCAATGCCTTATACAACATATATTCATCTTGTTCCGTTATCAAGCCATATTTCCCCTTACCCAAAACTTCTTCTGAACCAGCATTCTTTGTTGCAACAACCGGTAGACCCATACACAAAGCCTCACAAATTACAAGAGGAAAACCTTCAGACAAAGAAGAGGAAACAAAAATATCTGTTTCTCTCAAAAAAGGTATTGGATTTTTATGATACCCCTGTAAAAAAACAATATCCTCTAATGAAAACTCCTTGATCTGGTCTTCCAGTTTTACTCTTTGTTCTCCTTCTCCTACAACCCATAAATCAAAGCCCAGTCCATCCTCTACCAAACGCCGGACAGCTTGTATCAACAACAAATACCCCTTTACCGGGGTCAATCTCCCAATACTACATAATGTAAATTTTCTTTTCGTTATACCCACACAATCCAACTTATTCAAGAGTCCCGCCCGGTCAATAAGATTATAGACTACTAACAATTCGGATTTAACATCTCCAAACAACTTAAGATATTGCTCCTTCACATTATCACTCACAAAAACGATTTTATCCATTCTTTGAAAAATGCGATATTCATGTTCATCACTTTCATAATATTGCTTTATCCAATGATAATTATACAAATCCGCATGAACCCAAACTATTTTAACAGCAGTGCTATCCCTTTCCCCTATATATTTTGCAGCTAGTCCTTCTAAAAAAGCAATCTCTATATCATAAAATCGTTTTTTTATTTTTTCACTGTCCGGGAAGAACCACGAAACTTCCTCCGGTATATCTGCAAAATAGATTCCATCTTTAATTAGGACTAATAGATCAACAGCATATTTGTCATAATCAAATCTTTTCAAAACATCGATCAATAATTTTTCTGCACCGCCACCTCCCAATGTATCGATACAAAACAATATCCTGATTTTACCTTCCACTAAATGTATCTCTTCTTTTTCTCTAATATGAATATATGCATTCCGAACAAGCTCTTTACATTCTTCAAAAGTCAATTTATTACTATTCTGCAATTCAACAGCACTATTCAAAAAATCAAAATACGCAGGATCAAGCTCAATGATCTTATTCATAAGATAATCCAAATAATTACATTGGATATCTCTTTGATCTGCTTGTTCTAAACTTGGATCAGAAAATAAAGATATATTTTTTCCTGTTCGCACTTTCAATAACACCTCCGGTATATTGGCAAAAAGGTATCCTTTTATCATTAAATCAGTCCATATCTCATAATATTCCACAGATTCATGTCTCTGTACTTTTCCTAAACACATTTTTAGAAACTCTCCAAAAACATGCTTGCGCATTATCACCGACTGAGTATATATAGCTTTAGAAAACAGCATCTCAATAACAATATCATTATGCCGCACCTGATAAAAATGATTTACTATAGAATCTACATTTTCCATTACCCAGGTACCACAAACATCAACATCTCCATGATTCTCCATAAAAGAAAATTGCATATGTAGTTTCCTGGGAATCATTAAATGATTTACATCCATTAGAACAACATATTTTCCCTTTATGCTTTCCATAACCTGTCTCCATACTCCCGGTTCTTTAAATGATACGACATTCAAAATTCTCAAGCGTATATCATCAAATTCCATATCATCCCAAGTATCTCCGTAGCTATTAGCCCTCTCCTTCACTACAAGAAGTTCAAAACCTGTAAACGATTGCATGAAGACACTATTCACAGTTTCCTGTAAATCTTCGTTTTCATCATCAACTATCAGAATAACACTAATCTCCGGCATATCAATATATTTTATGAACCCAATTCTAACTGATTCTTTACCAGCTTATAATATATTCCCCGCCGTGCTGTCAGTTCCTCATGCGTTCCTTCTTCCACGACCTGTCCTTTATCCAATACCACTATATTATCCGCATCTCGTACCGTACTCAGCCGGTGAGCCACAACAACCACTGTTCTTCCTTTATAGAACTGATGCAGATGCTCCATTATCTCACGCTCATTATTGGCATCCAAAGCATTCGTTGCTTCATCCAAAAAAATAAACTCAGGATTTTTATATACGGCCCTGGCGATCAGGATACGCTGCCTCTGCCCCTGACTTACACCATTCCCTTCCATACCGATCTTTGTATTATATCCTAGAGGCAAAGAATCAATAAAATCCCGGATATTAGCCACCGTCACTGCATGCAACAAACGTTCCTTATCAATCACTTCCTCTCCTATCGCAATATTCTTTGCGATCGAATCTGAAAAGAGAAAGCCATCCTGCATCACACACCCTGTACGGGCCCGCCACACATGCGGATTCATATTCTTCAAAGACAGATCACCTATTTTGATATTCCCTTTGTTCGGTTCATAAAACCCGAGTAATAATTTAATTAATGTCGTCTTTCCGCTTCCACTTGCTCCGACAATAGCCGTCACCTTATGTTGCGGGATCGTCAGATTAATATGTTCCAACACATAATCCCGGTCTGCCCCGTCATAACTGAAACTCACATCCTCTATATATAAAGCTCGGTTCTCCGGTAAAGTATTTACTTTCAATGCTAAAGTTTGTTCTTCATCTTCTCGTTGATGGATCTCACCCAAACGCTCCAAACTAATCTTTGCATCCTGAAACGAACGTGCAAAACCAATAAACTGTTCGATCGGTGAGGTCAATTGCCCTACAATATAAGTCAGTGACATCATCATACCCAACGTCATCTCACCCGAAACAACAGCCCGCGCGGCAAGGAAGGAAATAAGGATGTTAGTAGTTTGGTTAAAAAATACTGATCCTAGTTGTTGATATTGCCCCAAAGCTAATCCCTTAATACTGATTTTAAATAACTTTACTTGAATACGCTCCCATTCCCAACGTTTTTCCGTCTCACAGTTATTCAATTTGATTTCTTGCATACCGGTTATCAGTTGAAACAAATTACTCTGCTCACTTGCCGCCTGCGCAAATCGTTTGATATCCAATTCCCGCCTATACTTCATAAACAGCAGAACCCAAGTAACATACAAACCATTTCCTAATAAGAACAACCCCAATATATTTAAGTCATAATAAGCCAATACAAAACCAAAAACGATGAAATTCACAAAAGAAAATAATGTACTAATAGAAGTCCCCGTCATAAATGCCTCAATACGGTTATGATCACCGATACGTTGCATAATATCACCCACCATCTTCGTATCGAAAAAATGAAGGGGTAAGCGCATAAGTTTTGCTAAAAAATCAGAGATTAAGGCTATATTAATCCGGGAGTTCATATGTAAAACAACCCAATTACGTATAAAATCAACGGAGAGTTGAGCTACAAATATAACAACCTGAGCAATCAATATAAGAGTTATATAATTCAAATTTCCATCCCGAATACCAGAATCAACCAAAGCTTGAGTCAAAAAGGGCATAATCAACTGCAAAAGACTACCAGTCAACATGCCTAAAACCAATTGAAGTAGCTCTCTCTTATAAGGAGTTAAATATCTAAAAAAAAATAACATATTATTCTTTTCTATCATTTCACTCTCTTTACGATCCAGTAAATCTACTCCAGGTTCCAACAACAGAGCAGTACCGGTATCCTTTCCTTCTACTTGTGTACTAAACCAACAACGTTCAAATTCCGCTTCACTATAAACCAACTTTTTACTTGCCGGATCTGCAATATAATATTTCCCATTCTTTATTTTATAACAAACAACAAAGTGACGTTGGTTCCAATGCAAAATACAGGGCAATGGGACTTGATTACGCAGTTGATCAATAGTTATTCTAGCCCCAATTGTTCGAAAGCCAATAGCCTCAGCCGCATCACTAATTCCAAGCATAGATACCCCCGTACGAGTTATAAAAGTGGCTTCCCGAAGATATTGCAAAGAATAATTACAACCATAATATTTTGCAATCATCCTAAGACAAGCCGGTCCACAATCAAAAGAATCTAATTGACTATAAAAAGGGAATTGATTTAGCATTTATCAATATATTAAATAGATTAGACCAGTATTAACAACAAATATATTATATGGCATAAATCTTAATCAAGATCCATATGCAAAAAACACTTTAAATCCAATATATCATATTCATTAGGTAGTTTGTAGCCATTTATTAATATTGTTGGAGTTACATTCAAACCCATCTCCCGAATCCATTTTTCGTGATTTTCATACTCTTTTTGAGATCTCTCATCGATTACAACTCCATATTTATCAAAAAATTTCTCTTTCATCTTATTACCTCCTTTATACCACTCATTGTAAATATCAGAGACTCGATCTATATCATTATTTTGATATACAGATATTAGAAATCTATTCGTATCTTTCAATTCATCAGTAAATGAAGAAAAAATATATTGTACAAAAAAATTATTAGAGTCTGTATTATTTAATAGATCTCTAATTTGTTCATGTACTTTGGCACAAGGATTACAGTAGGGATTAGTTAATATTGTAATCTGAATTTTTGAAGACAAATTTCCCCATACAATATGAGAAGTATTTTTATCTACATAATACTTCTCACTTTTCTTCAACAATGTATAAAACACATCATCTTTTGCCTTCAGACTATTCAGTGCCTGTAAAGTCTGTTTATGCTCAATATCATTTTCCAAGAAGTAAGATAAACGATTAATCAAAAATAAAGGTATTAAATATAGACTAGCAACTAATACAAGTGAATATAGAGATAAGACAGGAAAAGATATATTATTAAAAAATATATTAGACAAGAATACTAACCATATTACTACTTGTACTATTAAGCACAGCAAGCACCATTGCTTTATTTTAACTTTTTGATACCATACACTCCAAAAAGAATATGGTAAGATCAATATATTTATAAAATACACATAAGGAAGTAGCATTGGGACAAATATAGATATAACAATATTAGAAAAAAAATAACCTAACCCTATCTCACTCCAAGTAATATTTGTTCCCCACAATTTTGCAGCATTTGTATCTAATATATTATTACAATCTGACTGTTTAAATAAACTACATATTCTGTCTCCATAGTGACTATGTCGATATATTTGCTTTGTCAATAATAAATTACTAACCCAGAAACCGGTTAAATTTAATAGCAGAAAAATATTTAACGCAAAGTTTTGATATAAATTATTTTTCAAATAAACTACAATAAACAACACCAATATCCAAAATATCAATAGAATCTTTTGTATGTTCTCATAAATCATCTTTTTATAATGTTCATGATAATTAGGCTCTATAGAAGTTTCATCATCGGCTTCAGCAACTAACACGACTCCAGTCCACATTCTATAGAATTCATCTATTGGTATTGAAATATCTTTACCATTCCAATAGAAACAAACTGTAGTATTAGTCATTTTGTATATCAAAATAAAATCATCATACGTATGAGCTATGAATGGGATAGGCAAATCCAATAATTGATCATTATTCTTTTGATCAAACTTTAAAGACATATTTTCTATTCTATAGTCATTAAGCATTTTGGATAATCCATACAAACTATTCTTATAGGGGTGTTCTTCAAAATATTTATTAGAAAAATAACTTGTATGCCTCACCCCTAACAATTTAACAAACATTGTAAATATGTTATTTTCAATATACATCATAATAGATAGATCTTAAACTGATAATAAAAATTTTAGTTTTCCATAAATACAACTACAGGATTATCATCCGATGATATTGTTTTTGTGAAATTAAGATTTGGATTTGTCGGTATTCCATTTTTCTCTATATAATCACAAATATCCGATGCATTCAGAACTCCTAAACAAGTTCCATCATCACAAGTAGTAGATATTCGGACGGACATAAATTTATTAATATCATCAACTATGCCATTTTCATATAAGTAATAAGAACTTTTATCTGTATGCTTATTATAAATACATAGTTGATTAACTCCACTTTTATTATAATCAAAAGCTATATTTACATCGTTTTCAATAATGGAGATAGTATTTATAGCTTCTTTATGTCTATAAAAACGTTCTTGATAAGGGATAGAATAGGGAGTAATGTTCAAAATATATTTTGCTTCTAATTGATTATTATTAACTTGATAGACAGTATCAACGAATTTTTCTTTAAAATAAAGATTTTCATTATATTTGTACATAAGTCCATCAGCAGTATCAAGTATATATTTATTAGTTTTGACAAAATTATTATTAGGATATTCCTTTTTCACATTACCATTATTGTCAAATAAAACAATCTTTTTTGTTTCTTGTCCACTTCTATTTGCAAAAAAAGCACAGAAAGTCATTGAATCCAAAGGTGCTATTATTTGAGGAGAAGCACTAGTACACAATGGCACTTTCATTTTCCCTGCATATTTACCATCTAATCCATATTTTACCTGCACTCCGTTGACACCTAAAAAATAAAGGAGCCCATCGTATGGATTATAGAAATTCTCATAAAATGAATATACAGCTTCCGGATCATCACCTATATGTCCTATTCTCCGTATAAATCTACCGTCCCTTGCACTAAATAAGCAACAACTATTATAATCCCAGGCAAGGATATAATCTTGTATCTTCTGCACATGGATATAAGAAAGCAAACACTCTTCTGTCGTTTCCAAAGGGACATATCTCACTTTACAGAACAATTTACTCATTCGCGCAGTCTCTTTGGGAACATGTGACGGTAAATCAATCTTTAATATTTTCTCATAACTAAATGAACTAAATATTACAAAAATAAACAACAATAGTTTAATAAGCCTCATATTGATCAATATTTAAACAATGAACATAAAGAATAGAATATTAGAACAATAGTTATTTTCTAATATTCTATCCAACGCAGACAAGCAATGTTCTATCTGAAAACTAGAGATTTATTGAAGAATGCCAAACAAATTATTTTCAATATCCTGATGTGGAACAAGAACCGGTAACTTTACACCTTTGTACAACTGAACGTCTTGCCGCATCGTCATTCAAAAACCAATCTGACCAACTTGATCTAAAAGGAGGATTTGCACCATTCATATCACAAGAACAATAATAATATTTGCCAAAATGACCAACATCACCATATCCTCCAGTTACTGATTTCATTTCTAAATCGCCCAATACTTTTACACCTGTCTCCAGTGTTGTCTTTTTTAATCTTTTCATGGCTTCAATCTTTTTAATTAGTATATTTTTAAATCTAATATAGAGTAAATATAAACAATCTATAATTACTATTAGTAACTTCCCTACAAAAAAATGCCGAACGTATACATATTTAATACCGAACGTAAATATTAATTCAATTTCAGTATCATACATACTGCAAAAAAGATAAACGGACATTCCTTTTTTTACGTTCACTAATTTTATATTCTAGACCATTCTTTAATTGAATCCGATCTTCTTTTGGATTAGATATTATTTGGGTAGCATATTTCATATTCACAATAACCTGACGATTAACACGCACAAAAAATACATCTAAATGATTTTCAATATTACATAGAGTCGTTTTGATCGAAATAGTCATTTCATTCAGTCTTAGCCTAATCAAAGGTTTTTCACATTCTATACTTACCAAATCTTCATAAGAAAAAGTGACTAAGCCACCTTTATAAGAACAAACAAACGAGTTTTCCTTTAATATAAGTATTTCCATTATTCTACCATATTTTACTGTTCGACAATGTCATATTACTCCAAAACACATTATCAGAGTTCTATTTCATTAATATCTCTCAATTTTTCCTTTCCTGTTTCTTGCTGATAATATAAAGCCACATACGAATCATTTTCTTTTTCGTAAAAGATACGTTTCCCATTTCTACAAGAAGAATTGATGTACCCTGTATGCAACATCAGAGTTTTACTAACATATGTTTTTTGAACATAGGGAACGGAAGGAAAGTGAAGCTTCCTTTGGTGTATTATTTGCATCCGGCCTTTATTTCTAAACATTCTCCACCTAACCCATAAGCCATCCTTTGAATATGAATTCGTATCCTGCATATCCGTACGATATGTCTCCATACTATCCCACAAGTTAGCAATCCAAATCCCTATAGTATCTATTTCCGATTTTTTCATCACATTCCTCAAATCCATAAAACGATCATAAAACAGTTCGTCAGCATCAATAAAAATAAACCATTCAGTTTTAAAAAAAGAAGCTATATCCAATAGAATATTTCGATTTTGTTTATCATTAAATTCTGTACGAACCTTTTTTGCCTTGACCAATAGTTTATCTGAATGAGAGATTAGAAAAGTATCATCCGTACTGTCATCATCTAACAAAATGATGCCATCACAATATTTCTCCACATTGCGGAGACAATCAGTTATGCGTTTAGATTCGTTATATGTGGGAATTAAAGCTATCAAAGGATAAGACAGATCAAATATGTTATCTGATAATATCTCAAACTGTTTCAATTTGGAAAGGTAATCTTTACACTGCTGCCTGGCATAACGATGTTCTTGCCAGTCATATATAACCATCTCCAGATTACTCTTCCTGTCTTTATTTTTAGCATTGATTTCTACAGGTAATAATACTTCAGGTAGCATTTTTTCAGAAAGAGTATTCAGCCATTCTTTATGTACCAGATAATCTCCTCTTCTTACCAAAATGGCTCCAGGCAAAAATAATCTTCGAATTCCGGACAGTTCCAAACGGCGACATAGATTTTCTTCGCTTTCTTCACGATTTACAAATCTTTCGTCATATCCACCAACCATCTCCAAAAACTCTTTCTTTACCATGGTACATCCGTAAGATAGTAAATTATCACGGTATTGCTCCATTAACTGCTCGTCTATTTCTTCCCGGCTATCCAAAAACAAGCTTTGCCCGATAGCATAATGTTCCGGATAGACATCCAGTTTTTCGCGTAAATCGCAGATAACATCTGTATAAAATTCCGATTCCGGCTCTATTAATAAGATGTATTGTTTAGTTGCCTGTCGTATACCGACATTAAGCGCTTGCACCAAGTTTAGTGATGTTTCATTTTCAGCACCGGATATAACTTTCCAATTAACAAAAGGATACTTCTGAATGCAATCCAGTATCTTGCATTCAGCTCGTTTATCAATAACAAGTACGACCTCTATACCGTTACGTTCAAAGTATTCAACCTTCAATTGTAAAGTACATGTAAACGTTTCCACTTGCTCGCACAATGGTATTACGATACTCAAATCAAAGTCTGGCAACTGTTTCATAGCATAAAAAGTATTAGTTTCTCTTTCCACAAATCATATAAATTCAACCAAAGTATCCCTGTTTCTTCTTGATTATATCCATATCGTTCGGCTAATTCCTGTACAGAGACTGTTCCATCACATAATTTCAATAAATCAAGCATTTCTGCCTCTAATTCACAGAAACAAGTTTGCCCTCGCATAAGATATTGTTTTCCCTCCGATTCTTTCAAAACGAACAAAGAGGATAAACGAGGTCTTAATAAAAATCGCCTATTCCGGCTTTTCATCGATTTAAACAAACTTATAGTCTGTTCTATATACTGTAAAAAGCTTTTATCAAAATCTTTCTTGTCATAAGCACTCAATATCCGCTTTTGGATTTCCAAAGACGATTCTCTCTGATTCACATCAAAAATTCTCCGCATTTCCTCTTCAAGCAGTACAGTTGGAACCATTTCACCAAAACAACCTCCATTACGACCTCTGAAATAAACGGATTGTAGATGTGTAAAATTAGCAAGAGTCACCAAACCGCCTAACCCATAATCTCCCAACACGATACAAGGTTTACAAAAAGCTAAAGCACGAATTACATCATAACCGGAAGCAACAACTAAATGGGCCTTTTTTATTGCAGGAAGTAAAGCATGCCGCGATACAAGAGTGACAAAAGAAGAAAACGCTCCTTTCAATTGTTCATATCGATCCGTCACAATTGTCAATGAAACATTCGATTTTTGTAAATAATTGAGTAGTTTCAAATCATTTTCAATAAGGCTTCGACCTGTCGGACAATAAACAACTCGATAAACTGATATCTGTTCTTCATATATATAATAATTCCCCACCTTTTCTACAGGATAATCCAAACAAAGTTGTAATTCCTCCGGTATTCCCCAAGCAGTTAACAAACTTTTACCCAAATTGATTACACCGAAGAGATTTTTACGCGGGGCAATATAACTATTCAAATTCCCCGTATCAGAAACAAACAACACCGGACATTTCGATAAACGATCCAATATCATTTTATAACGAACCCAACAGCAGGCATTTTGAACAATGACCAAATCATAAAACGGTTTAACACAAGCGACTTGTCTATCAAATAAGTCTCCTACTAAATCCACATAATAATGGGGTAATAATTGCTTTACCAAATAATTAGCCAGTTCTTTTGACCAAATATCCAGTTCTTCACTCATACCTATATAAAGTATTGTTTGCCTCATGTTGCTCAATTTTAATTTATTAATTCAAATCTCTTTCTATCAATATTGGATAAAACCGAGAGAATAAATTCCAGCTAGGTCTATCAACCTCTTCCAGAGGTATAACCGATGTGCCATGACTTTTTAGTAAAAGCGAAAAAACACTTTGGTCATGTCGATGCTCAACAAATCGTTCTTCATTTGGAGATTGCGAAGGCGTATCATCCACTAAATAAAAGTTTTCATAATACATATCTAGCCATGCTTTGACCAAAGCAACCGTTTTCGGTTCTTTACGGATAAAAATAACACCTGATTGATATTGGGGCGAATACATCTCTTCTTTTCCACGTACCTCAAAATAATCCAATAAATCCCCCTTCGTCCAAAAACATTCTTTTCTTACTTGCTCTAACTGTGAAACTAAGAATCCGCTTTCATTCTGTTTTACCTCTTTCCAATAGTCTAATAATTTATCTTTTCCCCTACTGTTCAGATGACATCCCATATCCACATAAAGTAATACATCTCCATCCTCCACTCTGGCTAATGTATCCAGTATAATAAATGGTTTCCAGACCCAATAACCGAAGCCACGTACATTTGCACTTAAATACTCCGAAAAATCATTCCGGAACGAAGTCGGTAAATCATATTCGTTATAAAGAAGAATAGAATCAAACAAATTAAAATCTTCTGCTTGCTCCTGCAGCCTTTCACGACTTCTCTCGTAACGGGAATCACCGAAACTACAGAGGAACAACTGTCCTTCAGGCTTTTTTTGAAAAGTAAAACGTTTCTGTTCGCTTTTTACCAAATGACATAACCGGATAAATGGGTGTATTTCTTGTAATGCTGCTTTTTTTATAAAGGAAGAGCGTAGCGGTTCTTTACGCCACTGATGATATTGAGCATACAAAGTCGGATTTTCGCAACAAGCCTTTAAATGAACAGCCAATTCACCTGGGGTCTTATACTTACGCACATCCACATAGCAGTTATCTCCCGGTGCAAATTCATCGATATTAGGTGCACCGAAATAAATAGGAACTGATCCCACCAAAAGCGGATCAAAGAATTTTTCTGTTACATAATCTTCGGCACAAGAATTTTCAAAAGCTATTACGAATTTATAATGACCATACAAAGCCATTTTAGAAGAATGCCCGTCATCTTCTTCTAACCGACTGTTATTAAATAATTTTCCATACGAATCAATCTGTATTTTCTGCATCAACTCTTTCAAATATTCCTGTCTTCCACTCTGATTAAACGGACTTGAAACCATCATACAAATATCATCAAGCGATTCAAACGATTGGAGAACTGCCTGTTGCAGACGGATCGGATAATCTTTTTCATAATAGGGGTATATTATATCTGCCCCCTGATGATAAGACATCCAGTAGTCGAACAATCCCATAAACTCCGTACTTTTTATAAAAGGATAATTCTCTTCACATTCTAGCGTCCACCCCACCCAGCGTTGTTTCTCCGGCTTATCAAGATCTCCTTCCAAATCAAAATCCAAAGTCGGTAAATGAAATACAACTACATTAGCCCGATCAAGATGTTTTTGATCAGAAGTTATCAATATACCTTCCGGTATCTGCTCTTTAGGATACATCAAAGGAGCTTCCCACATACGGTTATGAAAAAGAATTACTGTTGTTTCATTTGGAATTACCATCGGAACTCCGGTCACCTCTGCCGATACTCGCCAGGAATGATAATTTTTCAATTTTTTGTGAGCTATCCGAAAACATGACAGACAAAGAGAACGGACTTCTGCTGTCAACAGGCGATGTTTATGATAGATTTGGTACAAAGAATGGCTGGCCAACCGGAAACGACTATCACGTTTCTTATCCAACAGCCAAAAGGCCAATTTATATAATTGAGCAGATTTAGCATAAAGTAAACTCCAAATAATCCGTTCTTCAGTCACATCAAAACGTTCAGCAAAACAAAGTAATCGGTTAGCAATATACAGCAGGCTGTTCAGTCGCTTCCCTGCCTCCAGCGTATTCATGATCGAACCAGTACGTTGCCTGTAATAATAAAATGGGAACTCCGAACAAACAACCCGGTCTGCCAAACATAATGCCTCCACACTCCACAATTCATCTTCATGGAGAACCGATTCAAAATGAAAGTTATTATTTTCTAACCATCTCCGACGGTATAAATAGGAAGTAGCCATCGGAACAAATTTGCCTGCCCGAAACAACTCCGTAAAGCAATCCTTCCCAGACAGCACATGCTTGTTGGTGACAGATTCCGGTAATGGTAAAAACGGAGAATAAAAGTTTCCGTCCGGATTCACATACAAAACCGTTCCCAAAACCATATCTGCCGCCACCTCTTCAGCTTTTTGATATAGTTTACTCAATTGTTCCAGTTCTACCCAATCGTCACTGTCGATAAACACGACATAGTCTCCATTTGCCGCCTCCAAACCACGATTACGAGCTACTGCCAATCCTTGATTAGATTGATGAATTACTTTTATAAAAGGTTCACGTAAAGCGTAACGATCAGCTATGTCACCGGACAAATCTGTAGAACCATCGTCTACCAGTATTACTTCCATATTAACCTGTGGAGTCTTTAATAAAGATTCCAGACATTCCTCCAAATATTCCTCTACATTATATATAGGGACGATACAGGATAATTGATATCGATATTCACGATTCATAGAATTCAAAATTTCAGGGTACGATATATAAAATAGTTTTACATTCGCTAATAATAGCCAATTCTAGTTCTCCATAAACACCACCACCGGATTGTCATCCGGTGAAATCGATTTCAGGAAATTGAGATTCGGATTGGAAGATATTCCATTTTTGTCTATATAATCGCAAATATCAGGAGCAGACAAAAACCCCAGACAAGTTCCATCATCACAAGTAGTAGATATTTCAGTAGGCATAAAATCATTAATATCATCAATCAGACCTTTTTCACACAAATAGTAAGAACTCTCTGCTGTTTGTTTATTATAAACACATAACTGTAGTACGCCATTCATATGATAATCAAAAGCTATATTCATATCATTTTCATATATAAAATAAGGTGATATCGCTTCCTTATGTCTGTCATAACGTTCTTTATAGAGTACAGAACGGGATGTTATATTTAAAATATATTCAGCCTTCAACTGATTTTTACTAACTTGATAAACCGTATCTATAAACATTTCTTTAAAATAAAGATTACCTTTATATCTATATGTAAGCCCATCACCCGTATCAAGTATAAACATTTTTGTTTCTACGAAGTGATGATTAGGATATTCCTTTTTTACATCTCCAATATTATCAAATAAAACTATTCTTTTTTTCTCTTTTCCATTTCTATTTGAAAAGAAAGCGCAAAAAGTAGCTGAATCTAATGGTACTATTACCTCTGGTGATTCACCACCAAATGGGACTTTCATTTTCCCTACATATTCACCATTCAATTTATATTTTATCCGCACGCCATTAACACCTGCAAAATACAAGAGTCCATCATACGGATTATAGAAATTCTCATAAAATGAATATACAGCTTCCGGATCATCGCCTTTATGCCCTATTCTCCGTATAAATTTTCCATCTTTAGCACTAAACAAACAACAACTATCATAATCCCAGGCCAATATATAATCTTGTATCTTCTGCACATGAATATAAGAAAGCAAACAATCATCTGTCGCTTCCAGAGGAACATACCTTACTTTACGGAACAATTTACTCATTTGCGCAGTCTGTTTAGGAGTATGTGCAGGTAAATCGATCTTTGGTATTTTTTCATTACTAAATGAACAAAGTACCACAACTGCCAACAAAAGAGTTTCACGTATTTCATAATTAATCAAGATTTAAGCACCTGGTAATCAAAGAAAAATCTGCCATGCAGTTATAAAGATTCTATTGTTTCTTATGTTTTATCAACATAATCACCGGATTCGATTCTTCATCCAGTGTAGCTGCAATTGTTTTCAATTGTCCTTTCAGCTCCCCTTTTTCATAAGCATCACTAAGTTGGTAGGCTTCTATTTTCCCCCATGATTCGACCTCTTGGTTTACATGCCTTAAATCATTCATATAAAACTCCTTGCGAGTTGAATAATCACCATTATAAACAGTATATTCATAAAAACTCTTATCCTGCCTGTCATACATAAAAAACGTTCGCGGAAATCCATTATCACTACCAAAGTCCCACACATTCTTCACTGTTTCCATGAAATAATAACGATCGGAAAGCATTCTTAAAATCAAAAAGACCTCTGGATTCATAGATTGAATAGGCGGATTTCTTACAAGAAGCGGACGCAGGTTGTAATCTGGCGAAAGCGAATATACCGTATCAGTAGAAAGTTCTAAAAGAACAAAGTTACCTTCGTGAGGAATTATATTGGAATAAGGACCGGGAGTTACAGAATAAGTCATTTCTCCATCTTGCTTCATTTGCATTAATAACTTAGCCTCTTTAAACGGAATTGTTATTTTCCTGGCAATGCTCCCATCCTGTTTGGATATAAGAACAAAAGCTTTCTCTTTATTGTATTCATCATAGCAAATCAGATGATCTTTGTCATAATTGACTATATTCGTATAAAACCCATCCTTAGTCTGTTCTCTGTAATTCAGGCTTCTTTTAAAATTTCCATCTAAATCGTACACCTGAATTTTCCTTATATAATGGTCGTGGACATACATTTCATTTTTGTCCTCATCCAAGGCAATGCCTAAGATATATGAATATTCTTCACCACCTTGCCCCTTATGATTTATCTTTCGTAAAGCCTTCCCGGTCCTGTCGTAAACAAAAATATTCCCGTCACCACTTCGATTCTTTACTAATATGTATTTCTTACCTATAGCTTGAACAAAGCCCTGATTAACAAATTCGTCATTCGTTTCCAACGCAATGTATTCCACATCCATAAAATCTTGGAGGATTAATTCTTTTTTGGGATAACTAGCTGTTATATCCACAATGATAAGATCTTCTGCCGATTGCTTACTATCTCCACATCCTGTCATTAACAAGAAGAGAACTACTAAAATACTGCCTATTCTTTTCATATTCATTGAGATTTAAGTGAAACAAAATATAGAGACAATATAAAAAACGATAGTATAAATTTCAAAGTTTCGGGTACAATATATCGATAAAGTTCCATATCCGCAAGAAATGTGTCACTTTTCCGGTAAACAGTGCATACTGAACAAATATTGTTTCATACTAATGAAACACTTGTTCCACTATGGAGAAACAACTGTTTCATTAGGGAGAAACAAAATCTGGCTTGTAGTTTAACGATTTTAGTTGACTACTTTCTGTCCAATCTATAAAAAGGGTTGACTCGGTTTATAGTTAATAATAAAAAGGGTTGTCCCTTTTGTTGTTTATTTCTGAAAGAGGTTTACTCTCTAATTATTTGCCGGCAAAAATAATCAAGAGTGTGATTCTCTCCAAATAAATTATGAAAAACCACCGCGGAGGATTGCCATGCGGCTGGAGGCGCGAAGCCTCCAAAGAGCTTCCTCAGCCTGATATTCTTTTATCCAGTCAGACTTACGTTTATCTGGCTCTTAATGGCATTTTCCCGATAACTTATCCACCTTTTCTTCAGTTCTCCCCTGCACTGTGCAGCCTGAGACGGGGTCATGCCGTCCAGACTCCAATGCGGACGTTCATTGTTATAGAAGTCTACAGCCGATTTTACCGCAGTTTTCACTTCCGGGATACAAGTAAACTTCATATCTTTAAGAAGTTCATTCTTAATGGTATTATTTACCCGTTCGGCTATGGCATTTTCCTTGGGGTTTCCATTTTCAGTCATGCTTATGCGGATTCCGCAGTCTTTCAAGCGGGCTGTATAGGCATAACTGGCATACTGGATACCACGGTCAGAATGATGGATCAAACCGGACAAGTCTTTTCGACCATAATGGCTGATAGCCATTTCCAAAGCATCTAAAGGATACTTAGTATCCAACGTTTCTCCAATACTATATCCTATGATTTCCTTACTATAAGCGTCGGTGACGACTGACAAAAAACAAAAAATATTTTTACCCGTTACCAGATTCTCTCCCAGATGAATATAGGTAATGTCGCTGACCATCAGCTGACAAGGAGCCTGGGGGAGGAAGTTTCTAACCAGATTGGGATAAACAGGACGGTCATGTTCCGAGTTGGTGGTACGGGTACGATGATGCCGTTTGCGAATTTTCAGCGAGAAACGATCCAGTATATCATAAAAACGATTATAACCCACGCTGTTTTCCTGACCAAATCGGCTACGGTA